>Ga0265296_1002485_pt1 | contig 18472 bp, 22 predicted proteins | sample MunlanPumphouse1_FD_189073 | JGI IMG/M metagenome (GOLD analysis project Ga0265296, IMG submission 189073) | Groundwater microbial communities from a municipal landfill in Southern Ontario, Canada - Pumphouse #1 | ecosystem: Environmental > Aquatic > Deep subsurface > Groundwater | place...
CAGCCGAGTCATTCAACGCCAAGCTTAAAGGGTTTCGAGCCTTAGTCAGAGGAGTTAGAGATATCAAATTCTTTCTGTTTAGAGTTGGAAAACTGTACGGTTAGTCCAGATGATTTGCGTATGATCCATCACGATCATGATGTACCTTACCATGATCGCCGCTCTCTTAATTGCCGTCTATAAAAAGGTTAATCGAATCACCGGATGGGAAATTGCGAAACGGCATTTGGTCAGAGAACTGGAAGCATATGTCATCACCATGTACCCCGAAACACTGATTTCACTTCGTTCATTAGCTGGTTTTTCAAACAATTTTTCGCTAAGATTAAACAGTTCTTAGGGATTTTGGACAGCTGTGGGATGGAGCTGTGCCCTTAACGTTTCCTCCCAGAGGTTGAACTTGGGCACGAAGGCCTTCTGGATATCGCGGCTCATCTTGGGGAGCATGGTTTTGGCGGCCGCCTTGGCGATCTCCATCCCCAGTTCGACGAACTCGGGGGGGAATGCTTCTGAGAAAGTGTCGATGGAAGTCTTGCCTTCGGCCACGTGCTTGACGAAACTTTCGAACTCGCCGGCGTTCGGAAGGCATTCGTAGAAGATTCGCAGGCTTCTTGCGAGAGCGACGAGCCTGTCGTTGAAGACATTGATGACAGCCGTGGCCATCGAGGAAATGTCGCGTTCGATGCCGTCGTTGGTGACCCGGTTTCCGCCACCATCGGCACGGAAGTCGACCCAGAAATACTGGCCGGCTTGGAGACCGTTGAGATCCGGTACCAACCCTGGATCAAGCTTGAGGTTGATGAAGGCAGGAATCACGATCTTGAGGATCGGCTTTTGTGAGCGTTCCTCTTCATAGCCGACGAAGAGAAGAACGTGGTTGGTGTGGGTTTCGAGACCGTCGGTGGGGACGCCGAGGATCTCTTGGCGTTCGTTATCGGTAAGGAGGAAAAGAATGGAGCGGGGGCTGATCATTTGGTTTTCCGTGTTTGGGTTGAGAGCCAGGAATGTCTGCTTGTTCTCGCCTTGGCTCTGGCAGGCGAAGATAGGAGAGTAAATATACACTAAATTTAAGAAAATGTCAATAGTTGATTTAGTTGATTTAATTGTTGTTTTTTGGTATCATCTTAACAATAAACAGATAATTTTTGTGTTTTGCCTTTAGTTTTATGAAACATTTTTTCTTTATTATTGCTCTTATTTTGTTCGTCGCCACCCCGGTTTTGGCTTATTCCCCTTGGCCGGCCACAGACAGCGCTGGCACGGAAATTGACGCGGAAATTTTGGCCAGAAATTCCAGCTTTGAACCCAGTGGCGCGGTCTGGTTGGCCAGTCGCGGGACTTTTATTATTGTTAGCGATGGCGGTCAGATAGCGGAAATTTATCCATCGGGCGAGTTGGTAAATTATTGGGAAATAAGCGGATATCGTGATTTGGAAGACGTGACGATTATTGATGAAGCGACTTCAATGATTTATTTGTTGGAAGAAGGCGCCAGCAGCATTTTTGAATTTGATTTGACGATCGGCGGACTCACCGGCTTATCGTGGAATTTTTATGGTACTGATGAATCTCGCGGCTTGCTTAATGTGGTTGATGGCTGGAACGGCGTCGAAGAGGGAATTGCCGTGGCCAGTTTGTGTTCCGATGACACGGTCAATTCTTACGCCATTTTTTATTTCGATGCCGATGGCGACGGTCTCGGTTCTGATACGGTCGGATCATTTTGCGCCGTGATCGCGCCGGTCGGTTATGTAACTAACTCGAACGACACCAACGACAGCATTCCCAACGCTGGCGTGGAAATCAGCGGCGACAAAGTTGATAATGATGGCGACGGCCGAATCGATGAATACAACACCTTGGCCGAGAATGGCGCGTATCCTTATTATTCTCTGCAAAAATCGCGTGACACCTCGATTTTCAGCACGAATATTTTATTTTTCGATAGTCAAAATTAACGGTTATATTGGCCGAATTACGGATTCCATGATTTTGGTCGGACTTCTTTCAACGATTCATTAATTATGTTTAGAAAATATTTTGTTTTAATTCTTTTGTCGCTTGGTCTGATGTTTGGTTTTGGTTGCGCGCAAAAAAATAACGAGCCGGTCGACTCATTAAAAGAAACCGTTTACACCAACTTTGTCATCAACACTCACGACTGGACAAATCCGGAGGAGAGCATCGCGACCCTGAATAAAATTCTCGACCTTCATGAAAAATATCAGCTGCCCGTGGACATTTATCTCGATGATCAGGTGACGCAAATTTTTACCGCGCAAGCGCCCGAGCTTATCGAACGACTAAAAACTTCCTCTGTCGTGGCCGTTTCTTATCATTTGCGTCCGCCCTATCCTTATTATTGGGGTTACGACTGGTTGGGTTTTGATAAAATGAGCAGTCAGGAGATTGAAACAACTTTGCGCGATTATGAGGAACATAAAATTGATCTCGCCACCGGCCAGCCGACCGACGAGCCCGGTGGTTATCAATTCTTAAAAGATTTAATGGGCTATCCGCCCTACGCGGCCGTGGTTATGGGGAGCAAAAAAGTTGCGTCGATATTAGGAAAAATTTATAAAGAAAAAGGCGCGGTTTTTAATGTGACTCACAGTGGAATTACGGCTTGGGGAGAAATTAAAGATGGTTTGTGGATGCGGCCGGAAAGTTTGGAAGTAAAAGTTTATGAGATAAAGACTCGCAAGTCCGGTGAGGATTTTTTGACTGAAGCTTTAGAAGAATTGGGTGACACTCGACCGACTTTTTTGAATCTCAAATGGCATGAAAATAATTTTTATACTTCGGGCACACCGTGGGGGCCGGTTTATTCAATCGATGGCAAGGATAGCGGCATGCTAACTCCGTCTTACGATTTATCCCAAGCCATGGTCGGCGTAAAAGTTAAAACTCAAGCCGAACAAGACGAGCAATGGACGCGCTACGAAGAATGTTTATCTTATGTGAAGGATCATCCGGAAATTTTTACGGCGATTAATGCGAAAGATTTGGTGGAGATGATAAATTTGTAAATTGTCTGAACTGGGATTTATGGGATTTTGGGGATTCCATGGATTGTAAGCGGCATCAATCGGCCGATCCAAAATCCTCACAATCCCATTAATCCCATAAATCCCAGTTCAGACAATAATACCGTCGAATAATCGACGGTTTTTTGTCAGCGAAGTTTTCCCCAAGGAGTTGCTTCCGACGGCAATTTCATCTCGGCCTCGCGCTCCTTAGCTTCTTCCAATTCTCTCTTTTTTTCCACAACCATTCGGGAAAATTCTTTATATTCTTTTTCCAACATTTCTTGTCTTAATTCTGTGAGTTTGGAATTAGCGGCGATTTTTATAAAATCACTTTCAGATATGCCGAGTTTGTCTAAAGTGTACACCCCGCCATCGTTTTCGTTGAACTCATCCACAAGAAAACTACTAACCCATTCGGTCGGACTTTTTTCTAATTGTCTCTGAAAATTGCCAGTTAAATTTTCCAGCACGCTGTCCGACCAGCCGCTAAGTTCCCAACCGTCGTAAGACCATTCGGCTTGCCCTGGAATAAAATTTATTATTTTATACATTTCCGTTGGCAGGTAAAGTAATACATCGACCAAGGAAGAAGGATCTCCCTCACTTGAGACAGCGTCGACAAATTCGGGGTTTTCCCCGTCAGGCGGGCCGTTTTTTTCTTTTATTATTTCAACAACTTTGTCCGGATGGCCTTCGCCGGAAAGGACGTGAAAAATTTCGTGTTCTGTAAGCCCAATGTCCCAAGGATAACCATTCGTATTTAAGGCCATATAGTTGGCGTTGTTTGGGTCGATAAAGCCGGCGGCTTTCGAGGCTTGTTCGTGATACTCGGTTTTAATAATCGATTCATTGTCAAAACCGACGATTCTTTCGTCGGCGTTATATTCATCTATAAGCCGATAACCTTCTTGCAGGTCAGCCAACAGATTGGCATTATTTTCTCCCGTCACTTCACCGGACGCGTCAGGAAGTGGATCAGCCACAACCAGCAGCTGTTCGACCATCGGGGCAATGTAGGTGTCTCGATTTTGAGAGTTTTGATCAACCTGGGCTCTCTGCTCCTCGGTTAATGGATAGGTGCCTTCCGGCGGGCCGGCATCACAACCAACAAATACAGCCGCGGCCAAAGTGATTATTTTTTTATTAATCATAGATTTTTTGCTATTATACCTCCATGAACCCAGAAAAGACAAAAGCCATCCTTATTGACCTCATTAATCCGCGCATGACTAAAAGCCAAAGCGAGGAGCGTTTGCGCGAGCTGGAGGAACTCGTCAACACTTTTGGCGGGATTGTTGTGGTTAAAGAATATCAGCGCCGTTTTGCGCCTCATCCTCGCACTTTTATCGGTCCGGGCAAGGCGGCCGAGTTGGCCATGGAAGGGAAATCGCTCGGCGTAAAATTTCTCATTGTCAACGACCGTTTGAAGTCAAAACAAATCTACGAACTGCAGGGAATTTTAAAACCGGCCGGGGTTGAGGTTTGGGATCGCCTGGATTTGATTTTAAAAATTTTTGCCAAACACGCCCAGACGACCGAGGCTCGTCTCGAAGTCGAACTCGCCGGCATTCGCCACATGGGACCGCGGATTTTCGGCATGGGGCTCGAGCTCTCGCGCCAAGGCGGCGGCATTGGCACCAGCGGTATCGGCGAAACCAATATCGAGCGCATGAAGCGCCACTTGAAAGAAAAAGAACGAAAAATTATCGAAAAAATAAAACAATACGAAAACGTCCGCGCCGGCCATCGCCAAGATCGCCGCCGCCGCGGTTTAAAAACCGTTTCCATCGTCGGCTACACCAATGCCGGCAAAACTTCGCTTCTGAATGCCTTGACCGGCCGCCACGAATACGTCGCCAACCAATTATTCGCCACCCTCGACACTCGCGTCGGCGAATTGTATTTGCCCGAGCGCCAAGAAAAAGTTTTAATTTCCGACACCATCGGCTTCATCAAAGATTTGCCGCCGGATTTGCTCCACGCTTTTAAATCCACTCTCTCCGAAGCCGTCGAGTCCGATCTGCTTCTGCACATCATCGATGTCTCCGATCCGCTCATGAACATGAAAATTGAGGTAGTTGAGGCGGTACTTCAAGAGCTTGGGGTGGGGAAGACACCTAAGATTTACGTTTTCAATAAACTGGATTTAAAACCAAAAGTTAAAAAAACGGAAATTAAAAAAGTTTTTAAAGATTTCAGTCCGGTGTTTGTGTCGGCCGAGAAGCGAGTTGGTTTGAAAGAGCTGGTTGGTTTGATAGAGAAAATTTTGTCCTAATAGTTTCTATTGGTTTATATTCTCCAAAGCTTCACCTGATCGCCAAATTTTTTCTTTAGTGCTCGGCAAAGTTTTTTATTTCTTTCTAAACATCTAATTAGACCTTTGATTTCCTGCAAATTGTCGATATTTTCAATATCAGAATCTCTAAAATCAGCGTTGCCACCGATGGATTGCAATTGGCCGAGAGTTTTTATTTCTGTACCAAAAAAGTTGGCGTCGCCGTTTATGAATTTTAGTTTACCGAGATTTTTTACACGAGAATTTGCAAATACAGCTCCGCCGCCGATGGTTTGCAACTGTCCGAGATCTTCGACTTCTGAATTCCTAAAATTTGCCTCGCCGCCGATGGTCTGTAACTCTCCAAGAGTTTTTATTGACGAACCATCAAATGAAGCATATCCGCGAACACGTCGCAATTTTCCTAAGTCTTTAATTTGTTTGGAATCAAAATTAGCGTTTCCTCCAATTTCTTCCAGTTGCCCCAGGCTTTCTACTTGTGCACCATTAAATTCGGCGTTGCCACCGATAAATTTGAGCCGTCCGAGAGATTTTATTTTTGAACCGGCAAATATGGCGTTTCCGCCGATGTATTGCAGTTGGCCGAGATCTTCGACTTGCGAATCGCCAAAATTTGCCCCACCGCCGATATTTTCTAGCGAACCAAGATTTTTTACCAAGGAATTGTAAAACAAAGCATGCCCCCCAATAAATTTTAGAAAATCAAAAGTTTCTTTCCACAAACCAGAAAAAATTGCCGTGCCGTAAATAGCCACCAGTTGTTCCGACCCATCTCTTGATACTGGCATATCTTCTAAAGCTACGTCTCCTAGAGCTATTTGTTTAACATCACAATCAAAAATTTTGGCCAGATCCTGCTGCTGATTGCCTCGCATCCGCTTGTTTCTTGCCGTTATAAGAATCTGCCGCATTTCATCTTTTTCTTTTTCTGGCAGATCAGACATTCTCTCCCGAGCTTTTAACGGCGCAATTACTCCTTCATAGATCAAAGCCAATTCCTGTCTGGTAAACTCTCCATGTTCCGCTATTTTATTTTTAATAGATTCTAAATTTTTTCTCAGAGAAATTTTTTCTTTTTGAGCGATTACCCATTCCAGTGTTTTTAAATCAGCTGGCGATAAAACTTTTTCTAAAATCGCTCTATTTTCCCGGATTTCTTTTTCGGTATTTTCTGAACCGTCGTTTTTTAGAATTTCCAATAGCCAAGCAGCCACTTCGTCATTGGTAGCCGCGGCGGACACGGCTTCGCCGACCATTTCGACAAAAGAATCATTGGAAAGCTCTTGATCCAATCTTTCGGCAAAAGAACCTTCGTTAAAACCGCTGATTTTGATATTTTCCAAAACCGCGGCTTTAAGTTTATCCAAATCATTTAAATCAATTCCCGCCGTTGCTTCTTCGAAAGCTTTTTTAAAGGTAACTTCTCGAATGCGATAAATAAGACCGTCGATTTCTTTGGAAAAAGCGGCTATTATTTTATCAAAGAAAGCCTCGTCGCAGGCGGTATTTTCTTTGCAAACATCTTTGAAAATTTCTTTAATCCGTTCAACGATTTCTTCGCGAGTGTTCAGGACGATTATGCCTTCATCAAGACTTTTATTTTCGTTTTCCAAAAAAATCGCGATTCTTCTTTTAGTTATCGGTTCGATTTTATTCTTGGAAATTTCCACGATTTCCGCTAATTCTTTATTGATTTCCGGATCAGCTGTCAGTTTTCCGAGCAGAGCCAGTTCTTCTTTTTGAGCCAGTTTGGGAGCCATGGCGGCTTCATGAAGATATTCTTTCAAGTTTTCCAAACGCTGAAAATCTTTTGTTCCAGCCTCCAAAGATTCCTTAACAGCTGTTAATTGATCAAGAACGGTTTTTTTGACATCGTTAAAAACCGTTTCCTTTGGTGACAAAAGTTTTGTGTCGCCGCCAATTTCCGTAAGAGCCGCGGCGGCTTTTTGTGACATTCTTTCAAATTTCTTTTTTACTTCCAAAGGTTGACCGGTTCGACTTTCCGTCTCTTCGGTCACCCTTTTTTCACCTTGCTGTTTCCAAAATTCCGCCCATTTACCAGTTTCTTCGGGCGGGGATGGTTTTTCTCTAGACATATTTTTTCGAATTTAGCTGAGTATAATTTACACGGTTTTGGGAAAAATGGGAATAAGTCTTCCTAATATCGATATATTATAATGGCATTATAAAGTAATTATTTATGATAAAGTTTTTGACAATTTTTAAGGCACAAGGTAATTTGTTCGAGCGTTCGAAGTTCTTTTTGTCATCAACCGTGCGAAAAAGACAGGAGAAAAGTCATGGAAGAGACTCCGTCCGTCATTCTGGTAGCTGAAGATTTCGAGGGCTCGGCCGAATACTACGAAAATCTGGTCCGCCTTCTCGCCGATCGCTCTGATTTCGAGGTGATACAAATGTCGCCTAGTGAGGTCTTGAGTTGGGTTCGAGACATTAAGGCAGACGGAATAATTTTGGGTTATTTCTTCGACAGCGGGACGACTGGAATCCAGGTTCTCGAAGAACTCCAGCCCAACTTGGCCGAGGGGGTATCGGTCGTCTTTCTCACCGCCCACGCACAGGATCCTTACATCCACGGGGCAATAACCTCACGCGGCATTGACGAAGTCGACATCGTGGCAATTTCGCTCGATCCGGAGCAAGACGCGCTGTTGCTTTCTGCAAGGTTGGTGAGGTAACTTTAGGAGCTATCTTTCGGTTCCTCCGCAGCATAGATCAAAGTCGTGGTCTGTGCTTTTTTTGTTTAGCAAATCTGTTTTATTATCCTCTTCCGTCAAGGCGGCCGTTCAGGTAAAATGAAAAGGCTATGATTCTACAAAGTGTTGACATCAAACCCGATGGCGCCATTCCCGCCCTCCACACCTGCGACGGGGCCAATGTTTCGCCGCATTTGGAGTGGAGCGAGGTTCCCGCGGGCGCCAAAAGTTTTGCTTTTTCTTGTTTTGATCCTGACTCGCCTTCAGGGGATTTTTTGCACTGGTTGGTAGTAAATATTCCGGCCTCGACGCAGGAAATTTCTCAAGGCGGAAAAACTGGCGGCGATGATCTAAAAAACGATTTCGGCGCTCGCGGCTATGGCGGGCCATGTCCCATGAAGGGCTCCCATCATTATGTTTTCACTTTGTATGCGCTCGGCGTGGAGCGAGTGGAAAATGTTACCAAAGAAAATTTTGTTTCTGTTGTGGAAAAAAATATGTTGGGTAAAGCTGAACTTACGGGAAAGTATCGGAGGAAATAAGTTTTTTGGGTTTAGGGTTTAGAGTTTGGGGACTAGAGGTGTTGTCAGGCGTTGTGTCATTCCGAACGCCTCGTGAGGAATCCCCGTTGTGAACAGTATGGCTGTTAGGCAGATTCCTTCCTCCTCTAGTTCGTATTTAACCCCACGGGATTCCTCGAAACAATAAAGGGGTTCTCGGAATGACACTGATCCTCAAATTCCTATAGTCCTCGAAGGCTGTCTATAAAAATATGATCCCATTCCTCATCGGCTTATCTGGATTATCAGGCGCTGGCAAGACCACTTTGGCCGAGCATCTTGAAAGCCAAGGTGGAATTAGGCGTTTTCGTTTCGACGCTTATTATAAAGACGCGGATGAATGTCCAAAAATTGGTGATCGGCCGCATTGGGATCTGCCGGAAAGTTTACATCTCGACGAAGCGTATGAAGCATTGTGTGAATTGAAGAAGGGAAATGACATTTGGCTGCCGTTATACAGTCGAAAAGAAAACAAACGGGTCGGCCAAACCATTTATGAACCGTTTCCGATAATTTTTGCCGAAGGCTTGATGCTTTTTTCCGATGAAAGAATTCGCGAGTTATTTGATCTGCGATTGTGGCTTGAGGTTTCTGAAACAGAAGCCCTGCGCCGCCGCCTCCTGCGCCAGTCGGATTACGACACGGAATATCACTGGCAAGTGGCCGCGCCTTCGGCTCGGCAATTTTCCGTGCCATATCGGGTCGCCGCGCACGCCGTGATAGACGGTTCTGGTCAGTTTCCCGAAGTCGCGGCGCAAACCGACGCTATTTTGAAAAAATTTTTAAAAATTTAAAAAATTACTATGTCCAGCAAAAAAAACATCCAGCCCAAATTAGCTTGTCGTTTTCCTAAGTCACCAACAGAAAAAGTTCCACCCAAGATGTCTGATATCACTTGGCGAATTTTTCGCATCATGGCCGAGTTTATCGAAGGTTTCCAATTTTTATCCGAGCACTCGCGCGAAGTGACGATTTTCGGTTCGGCTCGTTTTCCTTCTACTGATCGTTGGTACAAGGAAGCGGAAAAGCTTGGTCGTTTATTAGCCAAAAATAAATTTACCGTCATCACCGGCGGCGGTCCGGGCACTATGGAAGCGGCCAACAAAGGCGCGGCCGAGGCCGGCGGTAAGTCGATCGGCCTTAATATTCAACTGCCAACCGAACAACGCACCAACCCTTATGTTAAAGAAGGCCGAGCTTTTCATTACTTTTTTACTCGCAAGGTTATGATGGCCGCTTCGGCCCAGGCCTACGTCTTTTTTCCCGGCGGTTTCGGCACTTTGGATGAACTTTTAGAAATGTTAGTTTTGATTCAAACCGGCAAGGCGCAAAAAGTTCCGGTCATTTGCGTTAGTCATGAATTTTGGGATCCGTTTTTTAAATGGATTAATGATGGGGTTTATAAAAAATTTGCCGCTATTAATTCCGAAGACATAAAACTTTATAAAGTTGTCGACACGGCCGAGGAAGCGTTTGCTTTAATTAAAGATTCGAAGGAGCGGACGATTTTCTAGGGGGTTACGAATCACGAATCTTGACACGAATACACGAATATATGAAAAAAGAAACCAAAAAAGCTCACGTCATCGACGTCAACATGGGTTACGGCCACTCGCGGGCGGCCTGGCCGTTGCGAGACATCTCCGGCGGCGAAGTTATTTCCGCCAACGCTTATCCCGGCATTCCGGCCGAGGACAAAAAGTTGTGGCGCGAGAGCCGGGAATTATACGAAACGATTTCTCGTTTAAAACCAATCCCCATGGTCGGTAAGTTTTTATTTGACGTCATGGATCATTTGCAAGAAATTCCTTTGTTTTATCCGCATCGCGATTTATCCGAGCCAAACATCCAACTCAAACAAATTTATCGCATGATCGTAAAGCACGAGTTTGGTCGGCATTTGGTTGAAAAGCTGGCTAAGAATCCTTTGCCGCTGGTTACGACTTTTTTCATTCCGGCTTTTGCCGCCGAATATTACGAATATCCGGGCGAGATTTATTGCATTACTTGTGACGCTGATATTTCACGAACTTGGGCGCCGTTAGATCCCAAAAAATCGCGGATTAAATATTTGGCCAGCAACGGTCGCGTTGTCGAGCGCCTGAAACTTTACGGGGTAAAAGAAGAAAATATTTTTTTGACCGGTTTTCCCATGCCCAAAGAATTAATCGGCGGACTCAAAGCCAATATTTTAAAAGATTTGCTGGCCGAGCGTTTGGTTAATCTTGATCCGCAAAATATTTTTCGCTCGCGTTATCGGCGCGTCCTTTCAGCTGACCTTGGTCGAGCCCGTTTGTGTTGTCGACCGGATCATCCTCTGATCGTTACCTATTCTGTCGGAGGAGCTGGGGCACAAAAAGCATTAGGGGTGCAGGTTTTGAAAAGTTTGAAAAAGAAAATTCTAAACGAAGAGGTTCGTCTTAATCTTATCGCCGGCGCCAGACACGATGTGGCCAATTTTTATCGTCAAGCGGCCGACGACCTCGGTTTTAAAAAACATCAAGGTGACGGCCTTTATATTCCAACTTTTGAATCGCGGGAAAAATATTTTGAAAATTTTGCCGAGATTTTGAAAACCACGGATATCCTTTGGACCAAGCCAAGCGAGATGTCTTTTTATACCGGCCTGGGACTGGCGATTATCATGGCTCCGCCCATCGGCTCGCAAGAAGAGTTTAATCGTCTCTGGCTTCAATCCATCGGCGGCGGGGTCACCCAAAACGATCCGCGCTTCACCAACGAGTGGCTGTTCGATTGGGTCAACTCCGGCGGCCTGGCTCGTATGGCCTGGAATGGCTACATCGAAGCCCCGACGCACGGCGTTTATCGCATTGAGGACACTGTTCTTGGCCGCAAAAATGAGTTGGAGAAGTTGCCGCTCATTGTGTAGTTTTAAAAAACGAGCTAATTCATAATCAAAAAATTATGGAATCAACTCAAATCGCGTTATTCAAAGGTAAGAAAATCAGAAAAACTCTGTTTCAAAAAGAGTGGTGGTTTGTAGTAAATGATGTTGTGGAGGCATTAACGGACACTCCCAATGTTGCAGATTATATTAAGAAATTTCGGCTTAGAGACGAGGCTCTTAACAAAGGGTGGGGACAAATTGTCACCCCCCTTTCCGTTTCCACTGCTGGTGGTCCGCAGATGCTTAATTGTGCCAATACAGAGGGAATTTTCCGCATTATCCAATCGATTCCTTCACCCAAAGCCGAACCATTCAAACGCTGGCTAGCCAAAGTCGGTCACGAACGAGTGCAAGAATTTAGAGGTGTAAAAAGTATGAAATTGCGAATTTATCCAAATATACAAATATACGAATCAGTATTCTCTATGTAACCCAAAATTCGTATATTTGTATATTCGTGAAGATTCGTATTCATACCCCCACAGAAAAAGAACTCGGCCGGCCGGTGGTTTCCAAAGACAATTTTTTGCCAAAGGGGAAAGTAAGAAAAGTTTTAAAATAATTAATCTATAGCATTATGAAAAAAACCTTATCTCATTTATTCGCATTTTTTTTAGGCCTGCTTGGAACCGGTTTTTACTACCGAATTTTTATCTGGCCCAATCAAATTACGCATCTCAAAAATATTTGTGTTGATGGCGATCTCGGTTATCCTGGAGACTGGGTGTTGGACATTTTCTTTCCGGTGATACCGTTGGTTTTAATTTTCGGGATTATTTTGGGCGTTCTAGCTATTAAAAAGAAATTTTTGTGTCAAAACCACTAAATATAAAATTCGAAAAAGCTGTTCGTCTTTTAGCCGAGCATTTGCCACCTTCTGATGAAAATAGTCGGAAGCCGATTTTGTTTCACGACCTTCGGGTCGGGGTTTACTTGTATGAAAACGGCTACTCGGAGGACATTGTTTTGGCCGGGCTTTTGCACGATGCCCTTGAGTGGTCTTCGATTAGCGAACAAAAGCTGAAAGAAGAATTTGGAGAAAATGTGGCTCGGTTAGTTTTAGCTAATACCAAAGACGACTCGATTGCCGATAAAGAAGAAAAAACAAACGAGCTTATTCAGCGCTGCGTCCAAAATGGGCAGGACGCCTTCATTATTAAAACTGCCGACATCTTGGATAGTTTTAGGTGGTATGCGAGCCAAGATAATAAAGACGAGCTCCAATATTGTTTAAGAAATGTGGCGGCATTTTTAAAATTTAAACCAGATGATTTTAATGATAAGATTTTTGATGAGTTAAAAAGTTGGCAAAATAAATTTGTTTAATTATTTTATGTCCGACTCAAACATCCCCCTTCACATCGTCTTTGTCGAAGCGTGGATTAAAAAAGGCGACAAATATTTATTAGCCCAAAGACATCCGCAAGACGACCAAGCCGCTGGTAAGTGGACGGCTCCGGGCGGCAAGGTGGAGATGGAGTTGGAAGGCGATATTTTGGAGAACACGCTCAAAAGGGAAGTGATGGAGGAAGTGGGAGTGGAAATTGAAAATTTTCGACTTTTATCAAATCACTCCTTTATCCGTTCCAGCGGCCACTATGTCGTGGTTCTCTCGTTTTTAGCTGACTACAAATCCGGCGAAGCCCGGCCGCTCGACGATCAGGCCGAAGTAAGGTGGGTGACCCTTGATGAAATGGAAAGGCTGCTCGATAAAGATTGGGTAGAGATTTTAAGGCATTTGAGAGAGGTGGAGGGAAAATAAATGACATTGCTTAAATATTGTTTTAAATATGACGACGAAAAATTGCATAATAATTCACGGCTGTCCTCCTGATATTAAGGAAAGGATGGATCCAGAAACGCGAACCTATGATAAACATTGGATACCATGGGTTAAAAAATATCTTATTGCAAATAATATAGAAACCAAAACTCCTCTCATGCCCGAGCCACAGCATCCTGATTACGAAAAATTCAAGAATGAATTTGAAAAAAATAACATTGATGAAAATACAATTTTAGTCGGCCATAGTTGCGGCTGCGCTTTTTTGGTTCGTTGGCTCGGAGAAACCAAGCGAAAAATTTTCAAGCTTATCCTTGTGGCTCCGTGGAAAATTGCCGACCAAGATGATGAGTTTAAAAAATCTTTTTATAATTATCCGATCGACGAAAACATTAAAGAAAGAGTGAATAAAATTATAATGTTTACCGCTGACAATGAGGAAGACGATGGTAAAGAAAGCTTGAAAATTTTTTACGAAGCTCTTGGCGGTGAGGTTATTGAGCTTAAGGGGCGAGGGCATTATTGCTTGGACGATATGAAAACCGAAGAGTTTCCTGAATTATTAGAAGTAATTTTGGAATAAATTAACTTCAGAAGTTGCGAGTTTCTTCCTTTTTTCCCAAAAATCAGCTACAATAACAAAAGTCAGCTTTTCCGTCATGTTTTCAACCCTCAACTTCCAACTTCCAACTTCTAACCCCTAACCTCCAAAATATGGAAGACCCATATTTACAAGCTTTTCTAGCCACGGTTCACGAAGCCAAAATCGCCAAAGAGGCCAAGCCCGAAGGCGAGGTTATTGCTGTCAGCGACACGGTTTCAGCCGCGGCCAGTGTTTATGAAAATGTCCGGAATGCCTTGGAATACGATGAAGAGCATTTGCTTAGGCGCAATGCCATTCGTCGTATTTTAAAACGTCGTTTTGGCGAGGAGGATGTTACGGCTTTGGCTTCTGATTTGCTTCATGAACTTATTTGGGCTCGTTATTTTTCTAACAATTCCGTTTTAGTTCAAACTTTAGATGAAATTGCCAGTATTTTGCGCAAGTTTCAACCGTTGTTCGCCCAAGCTGAAGAAGGCGGGCGAGAACGTCAACGCCGTAACTTGTGGTTGCTCGATGTTCTTTCCACGGAAATTGAATATAAACTTTCTCCACCAATGGTTGAGGAAGCCCAAGTCAGTTTGACTTATCAAAATTTAAAAAGTCGTTTGGAATGGGCCACCAATTTGATTAAGCCGGAAGACCAGGAGTTGCAACTTTATATCGCGGTTCATCGCGCGGTTTTAAAATCGAATTTAGCCACCCTTCGTTATCGCGTTTTTTCTCTGTATTTTCCCGAATGGGCCAAAAAGCCAACTCCGGAATTAATCGACCACGTGGCTGGCCGGTTGCCGCAAGTTATTGAAGCCGTGGAAAGACAACTGGCTCACCCGTCCGGCGATCGTTTATTCCGGTTTATTCGTCGTCGTTCCGTGGCTTTTTTGATTCTTCGCGATGTGGCGGAAAAATACGCCGGTGAAACCGAAGCGATTTTGACTGACGAAAAACGTTTTCACGCTTGCGTGGTCGAAGCCGCGGCCAAACGTTATGATAATTTTCGCACCAAGGTTGGTCGCAGTATTTTTCGGGCGATTATTTTTATTCTGCTCACCAAATCAATTTTGGCCTTGTTGGTTGAATTGCCTTATGATCGTTTGGTGGCCAAAGAGGCCGGTTGGACGCCGCTTTTAACCAATATTTTATTTCATCCGTTTCTTTTGGCGATTATCGGCATGACCGTAAGCATTCCAGAAAAAAAGAACACCGAGCTTTTGTACGGCGAATTGCGTTCAGTGCTTGGTTTGGACGCTCCTAAACCATTAAGATTTTCACAACGTCGACCTTGGGCCAAGGGCGGTATGCGGGTAGTTTTTGATATTTTGTATTCCTTGATGTTTTTGTTGTTTATCGGGGCGGTGTCTTACTTTTTAGATTCTTTTGGATTTAACGCGGTTTCCATTTTCTTTTTTCTGTTCTTTTTGTCTTTGGTTACTTTTTTCGGTTTCAAAATTCGCGGCAGCCGACGCGAATTGGTAATGGTGGAAGGCACCGGTGGCTTGTCGAGCGCTTTGTTTGATATTTTCTTGTTGCCGATTGTCCGAGCTGGCCGTTGGATTAGCTTGCGGGCTCCGCGCGTTAATATTCTTCTTTTCTTTTGTGATTTTATTATCGAGGCGCCGTTTAAAGCAGCTATAAAACTTATCGAGGGCTGGCTGGCTTTTTTACGCGAAAAGAAAGAAGAAATATGAGGATGCGAATTATCGTCACGGCCGTTTTGCTTGTCGGACTAGCCGGGGCGATTTTTTGGTTGGTTTTTTCTTTTACTCGGCCGGTTGAAACTGAATTGGGTGTGACTTTTAGCTCGGTTTACGCCAAAAGTTTGGGACTTGATTCGCGTGAGACTTATCTAGCTCTGATTGATGATTTGCGGGTTAAAAAAATTCGTTTGCCGATTTATTGGTCGGAAATCGAACCAAGGCGCGGACAGTTTAATTGGGATGATTTGGATTTTTTTATGACTACCGCCGAACAACATGGGATCAAGTTAACTTTAGTTATCGGTCGCAAGGTTCCGCGCTGGCCGGAATGTTTTTCCCCGGATTGGGCTGAGGGTTTAGTCGGTAACGAAGCTGACGAAGCCTTGCTATCCATGGAAGAAACCGTGGTGGCCAGATATAAAAACTTTTCTTCGATCGAGCGTTGGCAAGTGGAAAATGAGCCGTTTTTTCCTTTTGGCATTTGTCCGGCGCCTGATTTGGATCTTTTAAACAAAGAAACCGCCCAGCTTCGTTCGCTTGATCAGCGTCCGATTGTTTCGGCGGTGAGTGGGGAAATGGATCCCTGGTTTTCTGTCCCGTATTATATTGATTATGATATTTTAGGCGTGTCCATTTATCGGGTGAGTTATCATCCGGTTACCGGGCTTTTTCCATATCCTTTGACCCCTTTTGTCTATCGTTTTCGTTCAACCATCGCTTCTTGGTTTTGGAACCGCGAAATAATTGTTTCGGAATTGCAAGCCGAGCCATGGTTTAGCAAACCAATCGCTGAATTAACTGGCGAGGAACGAGCCGCGGCTTTCACGGCCGATGATTTGCGGAATAATATTACCTTTGTTAAGAAAGCCGGTTTTTCCGAGGCTTATTTATGGGGAGCAGAGTGGTGGTATGCCGAAAAAAAGGCCGGACGCGAGGCTTTGTGGACGGCAGCGATAGATTTGTTTAAAAAATAAAATATTTAAGAAATTATGAACACTTTTTTGATCTTTGTGGTCTTCTTTATTCAATTTCTTTTAGTTTTGGCCATGCTTTTTTTAGTTACCACGCTTGGTTTTGGTTTGATTGGCGTGCCTTGGGTTCCAACGCATAGCAAGATCGGCAAAAAAATGTTCGAGTTGGCCGAATTAAAGCCCGGGGAAATTGTGGTTGATTTTGGTTGCGGTGACGGATCGTTGCTTTTAACCGCGGTTAAATATTTTAAGGCGGCTAAAGGGATTGGTTACGAAATTCATCCGGGCGTTCGTTGGCTAGGTTGGCTGCGAGCGCGTTTTAGCGGCGTGGCCGATAAAATAGATTTGCGCGGCGGTAATTTTTTTAAAGCTGAATTGCCCAAAGCCGACGTTATTGCCACTTATCTTTTTCCCGAAACTCAAATCAAACTTGAACCGTTATTAAAAAAATATTATCCTTCAGGCACTCGAGTTATCTCTCGCACCTTTAAGTATCCGTCTTTACCATTAATTAAAACAGGTGAAGCTCAAGGCGAAAAGCTGTATCTTTATTTGATTCCTTAAGGGTTACGAAACAACGAAATTTTACGAAACTACGAAATTGTGTCAAAACTTAGAAGAGATGACCTTATACAGCCGGATTTAAGCTATGAAATAATTGGCGCGTGTTTTGACGTTTATAATGAAATTGGTGGACAACATAAAGAAAACTATTTACAAAAGGCGTTGATGGTTGCTTTTGAAAAACGTGGCTTGTCTTTCAAACGCGAAGTTTCGATTCCTCTCAAATATCAAGGTGTTACTGTTGGAAAATATATTTTGGATTTTATAGTAAACGATTTGGTTGTGGTTGAAATAAAATCAGCAGGAAATTTTAAAAAACAAGATTTTGAACAAATTAAACAATATCTAGCCAATTCAAAATCAGAATTGGGTCTACTCATTCGTTTTTCCGCAGACGATGTTAAATATCAAAGGATTCTTAAACCAAAGAACAAATCAACTGATGCCAACCAAAAACTTTCGTAGTTTCGCCGAGCCCTTCGAAGCCCAGCGAAGTAGGGTAAAATTTCGTAGTTTCGTAACCCCCCCAGCCACTTATGAACAAAGAAGTAGTTTTCGATATTGAGACAAAAAATACTTTTGACGATATTAACAGCCGTGATCGCTCGGAGTTTAAAATTTCCGTGATCGGGGTTTATTTTTATGAAAATGATGAATATCGGGCGTATGAAGAGCATGAATTTGGTGAACTTTGGCCGCGGCTCGAGCGTGCCGATCGTTTAATTGGTTATAACAGCAAAGGTTTTGATTTGCCGATCATGAATAATTATTATCCTGGTAATTTTTTGACTTTCCCCAATTTGGATATTTTGGAAGAAATTCAGAAGGCTCTCGGCTTTCGTCTGAAACTCGACCATGTGGCGCAGGCGACTGTCGGGCAAGGGAAGACGGGTCATGGCCTGCAAGCCATCGAGTGGTGGAAAAAAGGCGAGAAGGATAAGGTTAAACAATACTGTCTTGATGATGTTCGGATTACCAGGGCGGTTTACGAGTATGGTTTGAAGTATGGCGCGTTGGCCTATCTTGATCGAAGTGGAGAAAGAAAGCCGATTCCGGTTGATTTTAAATTTAAACAGATCGGTAAATCGGCGATTAATTTGACTATGCCATTTTGAGGATTTCCTCAAGATAGGTCCGATCGACCCCATTATGAAGAAAAGTAATTTTTTGATGTCGATTTTTGCTAGCCCGACTTCAAGTTCGGCTCTTCTTTTGTCTTCAATATAGACATCACACTCCAAAATCGGACTGATATCATAATCCGAATAAGGAGTAATCAAATTTAGTCGTGTTTAAATAATTCACAAACTTATCGGTTGTTTCATCAATATCGTTAATGGTGAAATTGT
>Ga0265296_1002486_pt1 | contig 18466 bp, 16 predicted proteins | sample MunlanPumphouse1_FD_189073 | JGI IMG/M metagenome (GOLD analysis project Ga0265296, IMG submission 189073) | Groundwater microbial communities from a municipal landfill in Southern Ontario, Canada - Pumphouse #1 | ecosystem: Environmental > Aquatic > Deep subsurface > Groundwater | place...
CTCACGAGTGCCGCGCCCTGCTTCGTGGAGAGGTGGGCGATATGGAGAGCGCCAGTGTGCTTCTTCGCAAGTTCCAATGCCCGCTGTATGGCGCGCTCTTCGGATTCTGGCGGTCGGAGGAGTGAATGTGCGGCGATATCCGTGCGAGTCGTTTTCTTCGCGGCGACCGCATTCACGTCGGGATCCTCGCAGTGTACGACGAGCGGGATCTTGAGCTCCGCGCAAGCACGGAACACTTCTTCGATGAGATCCCCCGCGATTCGCTGGTCGCCGGTCGAGTGATCGAGGTAGAGCTTCACGCCGCAGCAGTGCTGCCTCAGGCGCTTCATCTCCATCATCGTCCCTGTCCAGAGCCCCCGGAGTTCTTTGAGATGGGGGGCATCCGTGATGCCGAAAAAGAATTTGATGGCGCATCCCTCGACAGTCGCTGCGCGCCGGACTTTGTCCGCGAGTGCGGCGATGGTCGTCGTGGGCGGGAGAGTATTCGGCATGTCACACACGGTGCCGATACCCCCTGCGAGCGCGGCGCGCGCCTCTGTGGCCATGGTGGCCTTGTGCTCGAGGCCAGGTTCACGAAAGTGGACGTGGCAGTCGGTAAGCAGAGGGAAGAGGAGCAGCCCCTCGCTATCGATCACCTCGCCGTTCTTCGGCACGGGAATCCCAGGTCTAACTTCCTCGATCTCTCCGGTAACGGAGACGAGTATGTCGCTCTTCTGCATCTCTTTCCCTGTTACGAGCGTGCCGCCGCGGATGAGCGTTTTTTTCATCGGTCGGCGTTAAGCTTTCCCCAGGAGCATCGAGAGAAGCGCCATCCGGACCGGGACGCCATTGCTCGCCTGCCGGAAGTAGGCGGCGTTCTTGAGGAGGTCGACGTCGGTGGCGATCTCTCCGACGCGGGGCAGAGGATGCATCACCACTACGTTCTTTCCCTTGAGCATCGATGCCTTCAGCACGTACTTGAGCTTGAGCCTCTCATACTCGCTTCTGTCCGCAAACCGCTCCTGCTGGACGCGGGTCATGTACATGACGTCTGCGTCGAGTCCTGCCGCGATGTCCGAGCCCTCTGCGTAGGAGATGCCCTTCTCCTTGTAGAAGCTCGTGACTTTCTCGGGCATCGTGAGCTCGGCGGGGGAGATGAGGATGAAATGCACGTTCTTGAAGAGGCCGAGGAGGTAGCTTAAGGAGTGGACGGTGCGGCCGTAGCGCAGGTCCCCGACCATGGCAATCGTGATGCCGTCGACGCGCCCGCATTCCTTCTCGATGGTGTAGAGATCCAGGAGGGCTTGGGTCGGGTGCTGGCCGGGGCCGTCCCCCGCGTTGATGAACGGGATGCTGCTCGCTCCAGCCGCTTTCTCGGCACTGCCCTGCTCAGGATGCCGCATGACGGCAATATCCGCATACTGACTGATCATCTGCAGTGTGTCCTCGATTGTCTCCCCTTTATAGAGCGAGCTGAACTGGATCCCTTCGGCGGTCACGACGTCCCCCCCGAGGCGTTGCATCGCCGTCTCGAAGCTGAGCCGCGTTCTCGTGCTGGGCTCGTAGAAGAGCGCAGCGAGAATTTTTCCCTTCAGGAGTTCGTTGCCCCCCTGCTTCCGTATGCTTTCCATTTCGCCGGCAACGCGAAGAATCTCCTCCGTGTCCGCTCGCGTGAGCTGTTTCGTGGAGATGAGGTGTTTGAAGGGGAGTGGCATCGCAGGAAAGTGTAGCACAGAATACCTGTCCCGTTCTAAGCTGCCTCCGTGTCCACCCGTGCCATAGCGACATCCACCCTTTGGCAGATCGCAAGCCAGTTCACCATGGCGGCCCTCAGCGCCGTATCGGTGAAGTTCATCGCCATGGGGCTGAGCCAGGAGCTTGCCGGCGCCTACAACTCCGCGTACGGGTACCTCCAGCTCTTCGCGATCCTCGCGGATTTCGGACTCTATGCCGTTTCCGTCCGGGAGGTGAGTACTGCGAAGGATCGGGAGCGCGTGCTCGGCGGCCTCATCGTTCTCCGGTCGGCTATCGCGTGTCTCTCGCTCGGCGCGGCGGTCGCCATCGCGTGGGTGATACCGGCGTGGCGCGGGAGCCCTCTCCCGATCGGCATCAGCATTGCATCGCTCGTCCCGTTCTTCACATTGCTCGCGGGCGTGCTGCGCACCATCTTCCAGATCCGTTACAAGATGCACCTCGTGTTCATCGCGGAGGTAACGCAGCGCATCATCACGACCAGTCTCATGGCGGTCATCATCCTTCAGGGAGTCCGCTTCAGCAGCGATGTGCGGGTCTACAGTTACTTTCTCTGGGTGGGTTCTATCGGAGCGCTTGTGCTCCTCGTTCTCTCCGTCGTGTTCGCCGTCCGTGAAATGCGCATACGGCTGTGTATTGATCGGGCGGTTCTCTCTGCACTCTTCCGGCGAGCCGTGCCGTACGGCATCGCGTTCCTGTGCATCGCTCTCTACCGCCAGTTCGATCTCACGATGATCGCACTCCTGCGGGAGGATTTCGCGCTCCAGAACGCTTTGTACGGTTTCGCCTCCCGGATCGCGGAGATGACGTACCTGGTTCCGACGTTCCTCCTCAACTCCACCTTGCCGGTCTTAAGCGAGCGCCACGGCCGTGGGGAGTCGGTCCGCGGCCTCCTCGGGAAAACGCTGTTCCTGATCCTCGTCATCGGCTCCGTTTCGTCGCTCTTCTCCTTCCTCTGGTCGCGTCCCATCATGCGGCTCCTCACGACGGAGGCATACCTCTCGCACGCCGGGCAACCGGGCGCTGACACGGCTCTCATGCTCCTGAGTGTTCCGCAGTTCCTCAATGGCATCGTGCTCTTCAGCTTCTACACGCTCCTCACGAAGCATGAGTGGCGCACTCTGGTATCCCGCATGCTCGTTGCCGTCGTGCTCTCCATCAGTCTCAATCTTTTCTTCGTTCCCAAAAGCGGTTTCGTCGGCGCGATCTACACCTCGATGATCGTGCATCTCTTCCTTGTCTTCACGCTCTTCCCGGCTGCCCTGAAGCTCTTCCCTGTCGCCTTCCCGCGTCAATATGCTCTTCGTTTGGCCGGATTCAGCATTGTTCTCGCAGCACTGCTTTGGATTACCAGGCCATTCCTCACGACACTTCCGGTGATTGTCGCCGGTTTAGCTTCTGCGACCGGCTTCCTCTTCCTCCTCGCGTACCTCTTCCGGTTTCAGAATCTCTTCTTTCTGCCGAAGAACGGATCATATCCAAATTGTGTGGAGAAACTTTAATCCAAGCACGTGAGACAAGAAAAATATAAATGATACAGAGCAGGTATCTACCTGCGGTCGGCAAGAATAAGCCATTATCGTTCAACCGCGGGTAGATACCCGCTCTGATGGATGTAAGCATCTTTTGGACAAAATTATTTTCTCCACACAATTTGGCTATGATCCTAAGAACCTCGTGCCCGAGACGGGAGAGAGCATGTTGTAGGCGTTCTGGAGAGCAGGTCGCAGGTTTTCATTGTCTTGCAGCCGTAAATATGCTATAATGTTCCGATGTCTTCGACATTCTTCAAGTCGGGCACCGTTCGTCAACTCCTTGGCGCCGCGGGCGGGATGCTCGTTGCGGGGACGGTCTACATCGTCATCCAGCAGCTTTCATCCTTCTCCGTGAGCCAGGCACTCCTCGTGAGTCCGTACGTCGTTTCCGAAAATGCCGGCAAAGTGGCCGTGAACGATCGTCGGATTATTGACGATCAGAGCTTCCGTCGCATCGCTACCCAGGCCCGGACAGTTGCAGCCGCGCTCAGGCAGCAGCAGGCAGGTTCATCCGCCTCTTCGCAGCCGATGGTGACCGGGAACATTGCGGTTTCTCAGGGCACTCCCGCCCTCCGCCCTCCGGCTTCAGCGCCCGCGTATGCTCCAGTACAGGAATCTGCGAATGTTCCTGCGCCGGTTGTAGCGTCGTCCGTTTCTCCCGCACCATCGAATGACATGAATGCACTGCAGGGGAAGTCGTCTTCTCCGGAAGTTCGAGAACGGCCACGCGGGCTCCCGAGCTCGGGATTTGCGCTGAACTTCCTCGTCATTGTCTCCCTCCTTCTCTCCGTCGTTCTTCTCGAGAATCCCGTCAAACGGCGTCTCGTTGCCGTGCTGTGGCATACTCATTAGTATGACAGAGATGCTCATTCCTGCGTTCCTCTTCGTTCTCCTGGGGTTGGCGGTCGGAAGCTTCGGGAACGTTCTCCTCGTGCGCCTCAAATCCGGGGAATCACTCTGGGGACGGTCTCGCTGTGTTTCCTGTCGCCGAACGATTCCCTGGTACGACCTTCTGCCCGTGGTGAGTTATGTCTTTCTTTGGGGAAGGTGCCGCAAGTGCCACGCGCATATTTCCTTGCAATACCCTCTGGTCGAGCTCGGCTCGACAGCGCTCTTCTTCCTCGCGCTCATGCTGCATCAGCAGGATCTCCTTCTGGCCGGGGCTCTGGCAGCTCTCTTCTCTTTCCTGTTCTTCGCCTGCGTGTTCGACGCGCGCCATCAGCGCATCCCCGATCTCTTCACCGCGGTCATCGCGCTCGCGGCGCTCGCGATTGTTCTCCGGCAGGGGACGCTCTTTGATTCTCTCCTCGGGGCCACCTCGCCACTCGTGTGGTTCGGCGGGCAGTGGGCACTGAGCCGCGGACGCTGGGTGGGAGCGGGCGATGTTCTCCTCGCCGCGGTTCTCGGATTCTGGCTCGGTATGGAGGGCGCTGTGACCATGATTGTCTTGAGCTACATGATTGGAGCCGTCGTGGTTACCACTCTCCTTGTTTTTCGGAAACTCTCGCTTCATCAGAAACGCGTTGCCTTCGTCCCCTTTCTGGCGGCCGCTTCGCTCCTCGCGTATTCCGGGGTCGGCGATTTCTACCTCTCACTTTTCCACTGATACCACTCCGCGTTCAAGGTGCTACAGCTCGACGAGAGATGTTTCCTTTTATAGTGCCATATAGGGAACGCTACGCGGTATCCTTTTGGAATGGAAATGGTATGAAAAGAGCGAGGCTTCGCTGCCCTGGGGGCGAGACGCTGCCGCCACGGCAGCGAAGCCTCTGCAAGTACCAACGGACTGCTGCACTGCCCACAAGGGGTGTGCCCCCCCGCATCGCGGGGGAAGTCGGATGTTGGCAATGACAATAGTACATTGAACGTAGATGGTTGTCAATGTCCGCTCCTGAAGCGCTTCGCCACCTTCTCCCGCGATTTTCCATGCTATGCTTTCCCGTGTGAAAATTGTGGCGCAGAACCGCCGTGCACGGTATGACTACGAGATCCTCGAGACACGGGAGGCAGGTCTCGTCCTCACGGGACAGGAGGTGAAATCCTGCCGCTTGGGGCAGGTGAATCTGGCAGGAGCGTACGTCTCGTTCTTCGGCAACGTGCCGCATCTCAAGAACATGAAAATCAGCTCCTACAAGTACGCGGGGCATCTACCGGATTACGATCCGGGGCGCGATCGGATACTCCTCCTCAAGAAGAGCGAGGCGAAGAAACTTGAGATAGCGTCCGAGGAGAAGGGAATGACAATCGTGCCGCTGGAGGTCCGCTCCGGCCGTTTCATCAAGGTGCTCCTCGGTCTCGGTCGCGGGCGGAAGAAACTCGACAAGCGGCAGAAAATCAGAGAGCGGGAAGTGGAAAGAAGGCTTCGGAGAGGCATCGGAGAGTGATTCAACAATCGTACAATACGTGGTATAATACTAGAGATGGTTCATGAACCAACAGAAATAAAAGAGCCTGAGAAAAGATTGGTCGGAGGTCTTTTTTTACCGATTGAAGGCTCATTGGATGATCGGGAACGAACATGGCTTACGGATACTTTGATGGCAGAGATCAAACGCAATCCCTTAGCCCGATGTGAAGTCGGGTACGACGGGTCTATCCGTTTTTTTGAAGAGGAGATCGGGGAGAATGATTGCTTGCCAATGCCGATTGCATTTTTGACTCCTGAGCGTCTCTATGAAGTTGTCAGGGCCGTCATTGCACGTTTGCTTGATCGATCACTTCCTGGATTTGTGCCATTCGAGGAGCCTTTGACAGCGGCGCAACAGGGAAGAAAAACGATCAGAGTCCGGCTGAGGAGGATTCTTCCTTCTGCTTTTCGTGCTCCCGAAACAATGCAAGACAAGGCAGTAGACCGGGAACAGAAAATTCGTCAGCAACGAGAAGAACATGATGCTAACCAGCTACAGTCCCTGACTCAATCGCTTGAGCCTTTCAGGGGCGTGCTGACGCAGAGCATACGAGAGAGAGCAGTGGCCAGCGGGGAACAGGGACAGGAAAGTAAGCAATGGAAAACCGTGAAAAAGGTGAAAGTGGCATCTGGAACCGGATGTGATATTGTGATGAATTTGCATCCATCCAGAGTGGAAGCAACGAAGGATGGTGCCCGGATCGTCACGAAGATGGATGCATTTTCGACGCTGACCGTCTCTGTGCCCAAAAGGCATGACATGGATCTGAAATATGGTTTGGACGGTCTCTGGTGTTCAGTGAAGTCTGACGGCAAAGTCGAGATGCGGGTGACCGGGGGCGGTGCAACGCTGCAGGTTTTGGAGCCGACGGAATAAAGAGTGAGAGCTTTGCTGTAAGATGGGGTTGTGTCACTTTTGCCGCAGCAAATTCAGAAGGCGATCGAGGAATTCAGCAAGCTTCCGGGTATCGGGCCCAAGTCCGCCGAGCGGCTGACATTTCATCTCCTCCGGTCCAGCAGGGCTTCGCCGGAGGTGTTGGGGAATGCACTCCTCGCACTGAAGAGCGATCTTCAGTACTGCGAACAGTGCCAGATGATCACGCTCGAGAAGCAGTGCGCCGTGTGTTCGGATGGTTCGCGTGATGCAACCACGATCCTCGTCGTCGAAGAACCGCTCGAAGTGATCGCGTTCGAGAAAGCCGGGTACAAGGGTCTCTACCACGTGCTCCACGGCGTCCTCTCGCCCATCGATGGCATGGGTCCGGAGCAACTCAAGCTCAAGGAGCTGATCGACCGGTGCAAGGAGGGCAAAATTAACGAGGTGATCATCGCGACGAACCTCGATGTGGAAGGGGAAGCGACCGCCGCATACATCCGGCAGCGGCTTGCAGGGAAAGTCCCAGCCATCACACGCCTCGCGCACGGCCTCCCGATGGGCGCGGACATCGAATTCGCGGATCAGATAACGCTCAAGGAGGCGATTGCGGGGAGGAGAGCCCTCTAAAAAACCCAAACACGTCTGCTTACGGAAGCTCGACAACAGGAACCTCTTTCAGGAGTTCCGTCAACCGATTTCTTGGGTGTTTGGGGTCATCATCCCTCTCGAGGACATCTGGCAAATGTTCATCCGGAGGTACACTATCTAAAATCTCAGCGAGTCTTTCTCTGGAGCCGCCAGCTTCCAAATAATCCAGGATTGCGTTGCCGACCAACGTTTCTTGGCGATCTGCATTGCCCGATTCGTCTTCACGGCGTGCTTTCAAATGAGCGCTCATTTGCTCCGGGCTCGATGGGTATTCTGGAAGTTTGACACTGGAAAAAGCGTTGCCAGAACCAGACTCAAAGCTTCCAACCCTGTGATTGAGATGGAGAAGACGTACCTCGGCATTCGTTGTAGAGAATGAAGAAATGGTCATGGGATGAAGGAGAAAAAGTAATGGAAACCGATACACGTTGCAGTGATTGCAATTACCGGACGCTCAGTTTGAAGCAGGGTCGTGCCCTGTCAATTTTTCGTCGTGGCATTTTCATCCAGTCGCATCTGGAAGCGAAAAAATGATTCTGTATTCTTTCTTCAACTTTTTCTGTGTTGGAGTACCCTACGGGAGGCATGCGTGATTTCACGTATTTTTTCCGGCAGTTTCTCAAGCATCCGAAGCAGATTTCCTCCGTGATTCCGACATCTGGCGCCGTTGTGCGGCGGCTTGCCATGAGCATCGGGCGTTCCGGCAGGCTCGTCATTGTCGAGTATGGGCCGGGAACGGGCGTCCTCGCTCGTGCGATCCTCAGGAGCGGACGCCTGCATGAGGACTCGAAACTCATCCTCATCGAGAAGACTCCCGGGTTCGTCCGCCATCTCCGCAGGAGGTTCACTGATCCGCGGGTCCATGTGGTCCAGGGTTCGGCGGAAGACGTGCTCTCGATTCTCCGGAAGTGCGGCGAAACCCATGCGGACTATGTCTTCTCGAGCATCCCGCTCTCGCTCATGCCCCGCACCACCTGCAATCGCATCCTCTCGGCGACGTGGAGCTGCCTGCGGCCCACCGGCATATTCACCGTCTTCATCTTCCGCCATCGGGTACGCGAGATCATGCGACATTACTTCCCGCGCGTCCGCACGCGGCTCGAGTTCTTCAATATTCCGCCGCTCTTCGTCTTCGCAGCGACGAAAGGGGCAAAGTGATTTCTCATACCACTTCGCCCCGCAGTCGCGGGGCTACGCGGTACGAGAGGATGCTGTTATATGGAATTAAGAAAAACTTTTCCGATTTGCCGCGGGCGCGAACGCCTTATGACCGCGCGGTGCTGTTCGCATCTCCGACATACGTCAACTTGCGGCTCCGCAAAATTTTCACTTCATCTCGGCTTCACTTCTGGACAGAAGTATTTTCCGCTACACTGCCCCGGTCACTATGCGAGAGATTGTCTATGTACTCGGAGGAGGCCAGACGCGCTTTGGTGAGCTCTGGGAATCCTCGCTGCTTGGCCTCATCCGCGAAGCAGTGGATCAGGCGACCCTGAATACGGGAATCCTGCCGACGGACATCGATGCCGTCGTCATTGGGAACATGCTCGGCGGCGAAGCGGCGGAGCAGGCGCACCTCGGCACGCTCGTGAGCGGGCTTCTCCCCCACCATCCACCCGCGCTTCGCGTGGAAGCCGCCTGCGCATCCGGAGGTCTCGCCATCCATACGGCGTGCGCATTTCTCGAGAGCGGCAAAGCGGAAACCGTTCTGGTCATCGGGGCCGAGAAACTCACGGATATTCCCGGAGACAACGTGACCGGCGCGCTCATGCACGCTGCGGATGCGGAGAAAGATGCTCCATCGGGTCTCACGTTCGCCGGAGTCTTCGCGCTCACCGCTCTGTCCTACATGCACACCTACGCCATCACTCGTGATGATCTGAGTCTCGTGTCTTTTAGCTCCCACCGCGCAGCTGTTTCCAATCCTTTCGCACAGTTCCGCCGGGAAATTCCCGTCGAGACGATCTCGAAGAGTCCGCTCATCGCGGATCCTCTGCGCCTGCTCGACTGCTCGCCCATCTCGGACGGCGCGGCCGCCGTCATCCTTTCCACCAGGCGCGAATCTCCCGTCCGCATCGCGGCTTCGCAGCTCGCGAGCGAGAGCTTGAGCCTCATCGACCGGCCGGGCATCACCTCCTTCGGAAGCACGCGCACAGCTATGAGCCACGCTCTTGCCGAGGCCGGCTGGGACAGAAACTCCATCGACTGCATCGAACTCCACGATTGCTTTTCCGTCGCCACCCTCATCCATCTCGAAGATCTCGGGTACTGTGAAGAAGGCGAGGCCATCCGGCTCTTCAAGCAACATGATACGGAGAGCTCCGGTTCTCTGCCGGTCAACGTAAGCGGCGGCCTCAAGGCCTGCGGCCACCCCATCGGGGCGACGGGCGTGAAGCAGATCCTCGACTGCTACAAGCAACTCACGAAACAGGCGCCGAACCAGGTGAAAGGCGCCACCAGGGCTTTGGCGCATAATCTCGGCGGTGTCGGGGCGACCTGCACCATCCACCTTCTTGAAGTCTGAGAATGATGAGCGCCTCTTTCCCTCTTTCCTAACCCCAACCCCAAGTGGACCGTATCCCCGCCCTCCACCGCCGCCTGAAAGAGCTGGAACGAATGAACTTCCAGCGGGGAAAGATCCTGAGCTTCACGACGATCCGCCATCCGCCGGCCGGTTTCGGCCCCGAACCGTACATCGTCGCGCTCATCGAGCATCTGGATGGAAGCAAGTCGCTCGCGCAACTCACGCGCGAGGGAATACCCCCGGCCATCGGCGCTGAAGTCATCCCGCACCTGCGCCGCATTCGCACGATGCGAAGCGGGCTCCATATCAACGATCTGAAGTACGAGGTCATCGAGACACAAGGGGCTCCGCTCTTCACGATGCACGCGTACGTCCTCGCGCTCACGGGACCGAGCGGCGTCGGGAAAACCACCATCACGCGATCACTCCTCTCGCTTTTTCATCCCCTCGTGGAGCAAGTTCCACTCGTCGCGACGCGTCGGCCCCGAAAAACCGACCTCGAGCCGTTCGTCCATGTGAGCGAAGACGAATTTGAAGCGATGGTGGCGAGGGGCGAAATCATCGCGCATACCGTATTCACGGACAGGCACGAGTACCGTGCGGGCTACCGGAGAGAGGATATCGAAGCCGTTTGGAAGCAGACCAGGCTCCCTATCGTCACCACGGACATTCGCCTCCTCGAGGGGCTCTCCAAGGCGCTCGGCCGCGAGACGATCCTGAGCTGCGGCCTTCTCCCGCCCGGCACTTCCCGACGCCGGATGCTCTCCGCTCTCCTCCACCGTCTCCGCTCCCGCGGGCAGAACACCGAGGAGCAGATCGAGCTGCAACTCCGAAGCGCAGAAGCGGATATGAAAGCATTCTCGACGAAGAGTGATCTCTTCGATCACCTCTTCGTCAACGACCGGCTGGAGACGTGTGTGGAATCGATAAAGGAATTGGTTGTGCCACAGAACTGATGGTTTGTTGGTGTGTACCGGGGTCACATGATTCTTTGGTGGAACAAGAAAACAATCAATTGCTCCAACCACTCATTGGGTGATCCTCCTTCCCCCCTCAAAGCTTCCGCAAAATTTTCGCATACTCCTGCGCGATTCTTCTCCAATCGTAAGCCTCTTTTCCTTCCGCACCTTTCAGCGCCAGTCTGGAGCGCAACTCCGGATCCGAGAGCAGTCGGCTGAGCGCCCCCGCGGCGCTGGCAACATCATCCGGCAATACGAGTAAACCGCTACTTCCATTCTCCACAATATCCATGATCCCGCCGACCCGCGTCGCGACGATCGCGCATCCTGCCGCCTGCGCTTCGAGGAAAACATTCCCGAGCGCCTCACTCCGGCTGAGTCCAGAGAAAATTTCCGCCTCCGCATACTCTCGATAGAGCGCTTCGCGCGAAAGATGCCCCGTGAAGGTGACACGGTCCAGTATCTTGAGCGAGCGCGCCTGCGCTTCAAGCGAGGAACGGAGCGACCCATCACCCACAATATGTAGCTTCAACACACCGCTTGCCGCTTGCCGCTTATCGCTTATCGCTTCTTCGAGCCCCCGCACCATCCTCGCGAACGCCGAGAGAAGCACATCTATGCCCTTCATGCGCTCCAGGCGCCCGACGAACAGAACCCGCCCCGGAATCTTCGCGTGATCAGCACATGCACTGCGTATTGCGCGGAGATCGATACCATTCGGAATGAGCACGACATCTTCCCGACCGAAGCGCTTCGCCCGATCAATGAGCGCGCGGCTGATCGCCGTAAGAGTATTCGCGCTCCGGTGCATCGGGCCGAGCAAAAAACTCGTGTTGGTGCTCTGGAGCGTCAGAACCCGCGTCGTCCTTGGCATGAGCACCTTGCACAAAACCAGTGCGGCGCCGGCATAGGACTCCAGAACGGCATGAATGATCGCAGGCCTCAGAGTCCAGGCTTTCAGTGGAGCAAGGAGAGGAAACAGGTACTTGTCGAAAGAAAAACCAAAACCGACACGAAGAACTTTCACCTCTTTCCCCAACCCCAACCCTAACCCCAACCCCAACCCCAACCCTCTTCTCATTCGGCAGGTAATGATAGTCACATCAAACCGGTCGCTCAGCCTTGGAAAGACCTCCTCCACCATCGCCTCGGCACCGCTGCGAAACGGGGTGAGGAAAGCCGAAAGAACAACGAGCTTGGGCTTCATGCCAAAATGGTACATGGTTACATGGCTGCATGGTTACATGGTTTGCATTCATAAACATTGGTTTTCGCTTGCGAGCCATGTAGCCATGCAACCATGCAGCAATACATAACATTCTATTATCGGCAGAACTCTTCGAATAATTTTCTGTACTCCTCCCCCACCTTCTCCCAGCTGAACTGCTCTTCAATCCTTCTCCTCGCAGCCTCTCCAAGAGATCGGCGTTTGGCGGGATCTTCGGTCAGGCGCCGAATGTGCGCGGCCAGCGCCTCGCGGTCCCCGGGAGGGAAGAGGAATCCCGAGACGCCGCTTCGGATGAGGAACACATTGCCGCCCACGTCGCTTGCGATGCACGCACAGCCCGAAGCCATCGCTTCCATGAGCGCATTGCTCAAGCCCTCCGAATAACTGGGAAGGACGAAGATATCCGTCGCGGCAAGAATTTTTGCGACATCATCACGAAGGCCGGTGAAAGAAACCTCGCTCCCATGCGCCTTCACAAGCGGATGATCAGGCTTATACCAACCCACAACCTGCACGTGCAACTCGCGGTGGTCGCGTTTCACTTTCAGCGCGGCGGCGACGAAATCATCCGCACCTTTCACGGACTCCAGGCGGCCGACGTACGTAGCGGTGACTGAGCTTTGAGCTTTGAGCTTTGCCTGCCGGCCGAAGCCTTGGCGAAGGCTGGAGCTTTGAGTAACTTCACTTTCCATTACACTCACAGCTCTCAGCTCACCGCTCATAGCTTTCCTCCCGAAGGGAAGCGGATCAATTCCCGTCGGAATCACCATCGACTTCTGTGAGATTCCAAGCCGCTTCAGCACATGAGCGGGCTGCGGATGGAAGAAGACAATACGATGAGCCGCCTTCAAAATCAGCCGGCCCAGGGTCCAGGCATACACGGCGGCGCAGACCTTCGCGAAGCGGCTCCTCGGCCACCACGTGATACCGACCAGCGCATCGGTGGTCAGGATCACTCTGTAACCGCGGAGGCGGAGTGAGAGGAGCGAGAGTGAGCTCCAGAACAGAATCTTGTTCACGACGATCAGATCGGGCTTGAGCTCTCTGGCCAATTTCAATGCCTTGCCGCTGAACCCGAACGCAATTCCGTAATTCCACGGATCAGGCAGAAAGAAATCCTTCACACGATAAATCGACAATGTCGGAGAGACTTCCTCGTGATCCCATCCTCTTTTTTTCTGCCCTTTCTCACCTTTCTGCCTTTTCTGCCCTTCCGTTTCCCCCATACATAACACAGCAACCTTGTACCCGAGTCTCTGCCACAACTCCGCAAGCTTCACTGAACTGACCATCCAGCGATGTTTCTCCTTCCAGTAAGGGCTGATCAAAAGAATCGTCTGCACCTTCCTATAGTAAAGCAATCACCCCTGCGGTGCTGCGGGATCTGCCTCCTGCTCCCCGAGAGCTATGCGACCCTCTGCAATATCTTCAAGGAGCCTTCCGATTCCTTCTCGCACGCTGCGCCCCTGGAGTTTCGGTCCGATTCGCTCCTCTCTTCGGAATTCAACCACGACAACCCCTCCATCATCTGGTAACGCTTCGGGTTTGATCATAGCGACATTGGAGTAATGGAAATTTTCTTATGTCTTTCATCTTACATCTTCCTTGTTTCTGGCTCCACGACCCCGTTCTCCCGGAGCGCTTTGTCCCGCACCAACTTCGTGAGCCGCTGCTCCAGCTCCTCGAGCCGCATGATGATATAGAAGAGAACGAAGAAGATGACTCCGATGGCCGTGATGGTCGCCGCGTTCTCATTCTTCTTGATGCCGGTGACGCCGCTCAAGTACTGGAGACTGCTCGGAACGATCGAAATGTACGCCACCACGGACCAGAAGAGCGTCCAGAGACCCCCCTCCCAAATGGTCTTCTTCTGACGCAGCACCAGATTCCACGCGTACGCCACCATGAGGAGCGAGAAAAGCGGGACGACGATCTGGTACGGCGTGAATTCGGGAATGGTCATCGGAGAAAGGTGCGGAGGAGAATCTTCGCCGCCGTCTTGAGGCCATTCGCGAACGACTGGCCTTTGGCGAGCGTGTATTCAGAGTACACCACCTTGGTCGGGATGGAAGCGATCTTCCAGCGGTGGCGGGAAGCCTCGCGGATCACCTCGGTGCAGAACTCGAAACCGGACATCCGGAGCTGCACCTCGAGGAGCGCGCGGGGACCGAACGCCTTGAATCCGCACTGCGTGTCCGGCAGGTAGATACCGGTCACCAGGAAGGTCACGATATTCCCCAGCGCATTGGCGAAACGCCGGATGGGGGGAATGATGTTCTTCCGCCCAAACCGGTTCGCGACGACGAGATCCGCTCCTCCGTTCCGCAGAGCCTCTACGAGACGCGGAATGTCCGCCGTCGCATGTTGCCCGTCCGCATCTACCGTCACGGCGACATCGAACCCGAGGCGGCGGGCCGCCTCGAGACCGGTCATGGTCGCTGCGCCCGCCCCGCAGTTCTCCGTATGAATAATCACGCGGGCACCGGCTTCCCGGGCCACCTGCGCCGTCGCATCCAGAGAGCCGTCCGCGACGACGATCACCTCATCAACGTATTGCCGCGCGCCGCGGATCACCGCACCGATACGGGTGGCCTCGTTGAACGCCGGGATGACCGCGCAGACGCGCATCACGGAAGGAGAAGGTAAGCGATCCCGTTCCCCGGATCGTTAATCTGGATCGTGAGCTTTAGAACGGGATCGTTCGCGAACTCCAGGAACGCATTCACCTTCTTGTGCAGCGAGCCGTTCGGGTCCTTCTCGATCGTCTGGGTGTTCGTGTCGAAGATGATGCTGTTGAACCCCAGAGCCTTGAGCCGCCTAAGGGTGAGCGCCTGATCGCGTTCCTGGTTGAGACAGTTGAAGAAATTGAGCTGGTGATCGGCGAGCGGGAAGATCTCGCGGTTTCTGGGGATAAAGTACGAGATGAATGTCCCGACACGGTACGTGTAGGGGGTATCCGGCATCGTCTCGTGGCGGCTTACCACGCTCTCGCGGATGTCGTCATAATCAGGAATCGTCACTTCTCTGAGGGCACCGGCGGTGATCTTGCCGAGGGGGTACTCGAAGAGATTCTTCTGTGTATCGAACTGCCAGAAGCGGTTCACGAGACAGATGAGGATACTTGCGCCAATGAGCGTGCCGAAGAGGAATCGGTTCGGCGCGTCGGGCGCGTACACGATGAACGCCTCGAAGGCGAGAGCGAATCCGAGGAACATGCCGATTCCGTACCACGGGATGCCATTCGCGACCAGTGACCACTGAAGGAAGAAAATGAAAGTCCCGGCAAAGAGGAGCCGGAGCCACCGTCCTTTCCGCATCCAGAAAACGGGGAGGAGAAGGACGAGCGGGAAGAGGAGGAGCAGAGGGATGAGCGTGACGTAGTACCCGAACGAATCGATATTCATCACCTGCCGCCACGGCAGAGTGAGGTAGTGCTTGAACCCCTGGTCGAACCCCCAGTAGCGATCGAGCTCTTCCACACGCGCCGACGTCTTGCACGCAGGACTGTTGACATCGAGCTTGAGCTCGGGCGGGAGATACCGGATGGGCGTAACAGGGAAACCCGCCGACAGCGCTTCCGTCGGCTTCTGCTCGTAGGAAACCTGCGGCGCGGTGAAATCCCGGGCCGAGAGCATCCCCGAAACAGAGAAACTGCGGGAGACCACGGCATTGTGCATCATCCACGGCAGTGCGGAAATCGCCATGCCGAGAGCGAAGAGCGCGAAATGAAGACCGAACGCGCGGATCGCCGAACGGTGACGAACCATGCCGACGACAAGGAGGACAACGCCGAGGAGCGCCGTCGCCGCCAACACCATGTCCTGCGACGGCATCCACCCGAGGAGCGCACGGCGAGCCACCGAAGCGATGTCCAGAGAACCGAACCGCTGGAGCACGGCGAAGCCGAGAGCAACGAGACCTGCGAAGCCGTATGACCCGAGTCCCGCGCCCGCGATGACGGAGAGCGCCATGAGAATGGCGAGAACCGCCGTCGGCTTGATGGCGAAACTGAAGCCGGCGAGGAGTCCCGCCGCCACGAGGAGCATCGAGCGCCTTCCTTTCCCCTTTCCATCCCCTTCTTTTTCATCGGGAAGCAGGAGGAGCGCGAAGACCGCGAGGAGCGAGAGAGCGCTCGTGAAGAACGACGCGTTGTCCACCTTCATGTCCGCGAATGAGAAGTGCCCCGTCATGGGGAGGAAGTAGTACAGGATCGCCGCGAGAATCCCGCGCCGTTCCCCGAAGAACAGCCTGCCGAAGGCGTAGACGGTCAGGACGCTCAAGAGTCCGGCAGACCAGTTGATTTGCATGGCGAACGTCGAGCCCGTCCAGCTGTCGTAGCCGAAGAGCAGGTACCCCAACGCCGTGAGATACTCCCACTGGAACTGGGACATCGAGGGAATGAACGCCCCATAGCTTGCGAGCAGGCGCGGCCGGTTTAAGTAGCTTCCGAGATCATCCCACCCGATCGGAAACGGCCGGACGACGTTGAGGAAATTGAGCGCGAGGTAGCTGAGGAGAAGCCATGTCAGGAGAGGGAAGAACGAATTCGCGGACAATTCGGTTTCGAATGTCCGCGTCCACGCCGACTTCAGCCAGTACCATGTCTGTGGGAAGAGAACAGCGGGGAGACCGAAGAACAGCAGGCGTATGAAAGAAGGCTTCAGGAGACCGAACACGGCGAGCGTCCAGAGGATGGCCACCATCCCGAGAGCACCGAGCCCCAGAGAAAGAACGCATTCGAGGAGCGGATGGATCTCCTCTTTGCGTACGAGGAGCCTGAAAATGGCTCGCCCGAGCGAGAGGAAGACGAGGAGGAGGTAACCGACAAGGAAGAGCTGTATCCCGACCCGCGAGAAGATGCTCCCCTGGATGCACCAGATACCCAAGTCGTACACCCGTGCGCCATTCTGCGTGACCCCCGCCTCGGTGAGGCATCCGCGCGCGAGGAGGGAATCGTAATTCGCCTTGAGCTCGGCGATCGCCTGCGGACCCGCGCCCGTATACACCTGCGGCACGGGTTCGTAGAAGCGGCGGAAGGGCGGATAGGCCTTCGATCCGTCGATCTCCGTGACCATCGCCTCCTTCGGCGTATTCAGATTGTAGAAGGTCCCGAGAGAGAGCGTCGTCGCCATGAGCCACACGGAAAAGACGAACAGCGAAACAAGGTACAGGGGGCGCACCGTCATCCGCAGGCGGAAGTATCCCGTCTGGTATCCCGCGAAGAGGAGGGCGGCGCCGAAGAGGACGGCCCAAACGATGAGGTACGCGAAGAAGGGGCTCGACATGTTGAAGACAGCGCCGACGAACGGAACGATGGCCGCCGACCCGCGACAGAGGTACATGGAAATCGTCGGTTGCGTCCCGCAGGCGAGATCGAGGGAATTGATGTCGCCCGCAGACGAATAGACAAGCTGGTGGATGGGAATCCCGAGGTACACGAGGAGGGTAAATCCGCCCCAGAGCAGCGCGAGAACGAAGAGGCAGAAACTGAGAATGACGATGGTGCGTTGCGACATAGTGAACGTAGAGTACCACTCCTGCGGTATACTCGCTGCCCATGGCACTCGACTTTGCCGCGATCCGCGCGCAGTTCCCCATTCTCAGGAAAACAATCGGAAGCCATCCGCTCGTCTACCTGGACAACGCCGCGACCACGCAGAAGCCCCTGAAAGTTCTGGAGCGGATCGGGCGGTTCTACCGCGAGCAGAACGCGAACATCAACCGGAGCATGTACGCACTCGCAGAGGAGGCGACTCTGTCCTATGAAGAGGCAAGGAAACGTGTCGCACGATTCATCGGTGCCGCACACTCCCACGAGGTGATATTCACGCGGAATACAACCGAATCCATCAACATGATCGCACGGTCCTGGGGGACTCTGCTCAAGCGGGGAGACTCCATCGTTCTCTCCATGATGGAGCACCACAGCAACATCGTCCCGTGGCTGCAACTCAAGGAATCCCGCGGCATCAATCTCCGGTGGATTCCGGTGAACCGGGAGGGAACGATGGACATGGACGAACTGAAGGGAGTGCTGTCATCCGGGCGCGTGAAGCTCGTGAGCATCACCGGCCTCAGTAACGTGCTCGGATGTCTGCCGCCGCTTCAGGAGATTGCACGGATGGCACACCAGGCTGGCGCACGGCTCCTCGTGGACGGCGCGCAGCTTGTCGCGCACGAACGCGTGAACGTGCAGGACCCGGATATCGACTTCCTCGCCTTCTCGGGACACAAGCTGTACGGACCTTCAGGGGTGGGAGTGCTCTATGCAAAGGAAGCCCTTCTGGAAACGATGTCCCCCTTCCTCGGTGGCGGGGACATGATCCAAACCGTGACGACGGAGAAATTCACCTGTGCGGATCTCCCGCGCAAGTTCGAGGCAGGTACTCCCGCGATAGCGGATGCCATCGGCCTCGGCGAAGCGATCGCCTGGCTCGAGGACACTGGGGCAGAAGCGGCGCATGAGCACACGCGTTCGCTCGTCCGCTACGCCCACGAACAACTGCGATCGAGGGAAGGCATCACGATTCTCGGGCCGAAGAATCCGAAGCAACGAG
>Ga0265296_1002487_pt1 | contig 18460 bp, 17 predicted proteins | sample MunlanPumphouse1_FD_189073 | JGI IMG/M metagenome (GOLD analysis project Ga0265296, IMG submission 189073) | Groundwater microbial communities from a municipal landfill in Southern Ontario, Canada - Pumphouse #1 | ecosystem: Environmental > Aquatic > Deep subsurface > Groundwater | place...
TAGCTACTCAGCATGCCCGGTCGGACAGCTGATACACAAGAGGCCACAGAAGGATGTTCCTTTCGTACTTATTCTTCTTTTCCCTCAGACAGAAACACCTCTAGCAGATATAGACCAAACTGGCTCTGGCGTTTAAACTGCACGCACAGCTTAAATCACACCGTTCTGAACCCAGCTAACGTCCCCTTTTAACCTGTGAACTCCAGTACCCTTGGCTGCATTCAGTCCATAGAGAAGATTTTACTGACTTCTTTTAACCTTTTAGACTTTATTGGATGTTTTGGGCAAATAAACTTGGAAAACGCTCGAATAGATCTCGAGGATACCTTTAATACATGTTTATTCGTACTCCAAAAGACATTTCCGCACTTTATGCCGTTCTTCTCTAAAATTGCCTTAATGAACTCCAAAGATTCCTTGTTTTTCTGAACAAACCCAACACATAAGTTTTTCTTTTTAATTTTATCCAGTTTCTCTATCCTTGGACACACGCCTTCTGCATCCCAGAAACCAGAAATGTATGCTTTCTGTATCTCTAAAGATGCGTCCTCTATGATTTTGGGAGTTTTCCAAGAATATTGATGTTGGGGAACCTCAAAGACTTTGTTAAAAAATAAATACAAAGTCAAAGATCTTACCCGTATCCCAAAAACAGTCTGAAATTGTTCAACTTTAGGCTCGATTGCAAACACGTTCTTTACAAGCTTCTGTAAAATTTCTACGAATTCTTTGTTTTTATTGTAAAAAGCACAAAGATATTCGCCATTTGTTTCTCTCACAACAGTTCCGTCACGCAATGCACCAATAAGATAGCTCAAATCTTCTGTCAAATCTATTGGTATATTTACAGATAAATTTGAGCCCGTTATCATGCAAGGTGCATTGAGCTCTAATCCTAGTTTTTCTAGGATATCCAACGGAACAGGTCGCTTGCCATAGAACATTTGATACATTGAGCCCTGATTGACGCTATTTTCTTTGCAAAATTTGTTGATAGACGTCTTGGATACGGCATCTTTGAAGTTCTTTCTGTCGACAAAAAATCTTATGTCTCTTTTCGTGAAGCCATCCATTTGAAGTTGATCCAAAAATTCCTTTTGAATGTGCATTCATATATACTGCACAAACTGGTATTAATTCATTTTGGTTTCCAACTCTATGGATTACTGCACAGCCATTCTCTAACCAAAAGCCTCGACTTTCAGGTTTGGAGAGGGGGAGCCGACAGCGACGCCGCAACACGCGGGGTCGATCTGTTCTTCGTTAGCTACGATCATTCGTTTGGCTACTCTACATAGATAAAGACAGCTACCATAGTAGCAAATACTCAAGATAGCGATTTTCACAATGCTAACGCTGATTTTCATTCCTAGCGACGCTGACTGACGTACGAAGTACGTCTAGCGTGTCCGCTATGTCTATCAGTTGAGGGCATTGTGAATTCTTTTTTTCTAGTAAGATACGGACTGCAAGATTTAGACAGTCGAAACCGTCATTTATCCCGCGCTTTCCGCCTATCGTAGACCAATCGTATCGCAGCCGCGAATAAGAACTCTTACCCGCTACGACACCATTTTAGGGTAAAGTAAGACGTAAGGGATCGATTCGTTTAACTGAATAAACATTCGACCCCACTTTTCGACTTACCAAACATCCCCGGGGTAGCTTTTCTCATGTCACAGCCAGCCATCCAAGCCAAACTGCGTATCGTTAGGTCACGCTTTCGCGGTTGGAAACGTTTATGTTAGGAATCCAATCAACCCAGCTTTTGCCCTTACACTCTCTACCCGCGATTTCTGACCGCGGTGAGCTGAGCTTAGAGGAGCCTTGATATCATTTCAAGGCCGTACCGCCCCAGTCAAACTACCCATCTGCCGATGTCCTTCCCTTTCGAGAAGTTAGCAATATAGAGGCGAAAAGGTAGTGTTACATTGTTGACTCCACTCTCTCTTGCGAGAAAGCTTCTACGTCTCCTACCTACGCTCTATAATCACATCCATACCGCAACAACAGAATGTAGTAAAGCTCCACGGGGTCTACTCTTCCCACTAGAGGTCTCTGGCCTAATCACCAGAACAATAGTTTCGCCGGGTTCCACTTCGGGACAGCTTCCACCTGGTTAATCCATCATGCAGGCCAATGTCTATAGCCATTTTTCCGCAAACGCTTTTTGCTTGCAAAAAGGGCTTATTTAGTTGGCAAGGGATTACGCTACCTTAAGACCCTCAGAGTTAGGGCCGGCCTACAGCGGGGCTTCAGCAGGTTGAAACCCGCGTTAACACACCGCTAGTGGCCACGACTCACCGGCTATAAAAGACCTATACCGTTAACCCTCTTCATAACTTGAGGTTTAGCAAAGCTAAACCTAAGTCTCAGAATGAAACAAAGTTTCATTCTCGAGATATGTTTCTTTTCCAGTAGGGATTTTCTTTCCCAAAGAAAAAGGTTAATTTCGGTTTGTCAGCCGGCTATGTTTATTAACCAGGTAAAGAATGTCGCTTTATGAAAAACACTATATAGTGTTTTTACATCCAACATTCCACTAAAGTGGAATGTTTAGATTTCAGTGAATTATCTGTCGGACTGTACCCCTTTTGGGCGGTAGTTGACAGATTCATCACCACTTCATTCCTTCCTGTTTGTTAAACAGTCCGGTGGAACTTGTCACTGCGACCTGCTTATCACTAAGCAGGCACCTCTTATACCGAAGATACGAGGCTAATTTGCCGAATTCCCTGAAGTGGATTCTCCCGAACACCTTCGCCTTCTCAGCGAGAAACACCTGTTTGCCGAGCCTTTTCCTTATTATTTTTCTTGTTTTTCTTGTTTTTCTTGTTTTTCTTTTTCCAAGGTTTTTCTTTTCTTAAAAGAAAAAGCTTGTCGGTTCTCGGTACGGCCATCTGGCATCCTAACTGCACAAATTTTCATGGACCCCAGGAATCATCTGAACCCGCCATACAGCAGGCTATTCGTGCATTCCCGCAGTTCTCGTCATTACGACACTCCCTGCGCTTAAACACTTAACAACAACGACAGTCATTGTCAAACTATCCCGAGGTGTTTCCATACAGCTCAAACGGACACCAAAAGGTAACGGAATATTAACCGTTTTTCCATTCACGAACGTCTTCTTAAGGGTTCGTTTAGGGCCGACTTACCCCCAGCAGATTAGCCCTGGATATGGCTATGCGTAAATTCCATATCCCAGTTAAGCTTTACTGGGGAACCCTTGTTTCTCAGGCGGTCGGAATTCTCACCCGACTTGATTGCTACTCCCAGCAGGATCTTCTTTGCTGCAAGGTCCACACCATCTCACGATGACGCTTCTGCCCTCGCAGCATGCCTCCCTACCACTCTTTCAAAGAAAGAATCCGCAATATCGGTGGCTAACTTAGCCCCGTCCATTTTCAGCGCCCTGATCTTCGATGGGTCCGCTATATCGCGAACCCCTTTCTCATAATATTTTCACTCACAGTTTTTGACTGCAAGCTACTTTTTTGAAAAAGGAGCTTTACGCGTTGTTTAAAGGATGGCTGCTTCTAAGCCAACCTTCCCACTGTCTAAAGATCAAGACAACTTTCGATACACTTAGCTAGCACTTAGGGACCTTAATTGCAGTCTGGGTTCTTTCCCTCTCGGACACCAAAATTACTCCGGCGCCCTCACTCCAGCTCACGCGCCGATGGATTTGAAGTTTGACAAGACAGGTGGAAGTCTCCCTCCTTGACTGTCTAATCAGCGCCCTACCCCACCGGCTACTACGAGCCAGGCTGCACTTAGATGCATTTCGGGAGGAACCAGCTATTACCAGATTCGATTGGCTTTTCACCCCTAACCCCAGGTCACCCGAAAAGGTTGTACTATAACCGGTAGCGGGCCTCCATTTCGCTTTCGCGAAACTTCACCCTGCCCAGGGCTAGATCATCTGGTTTCGGGTCTTTATCCCGTGACTATCCGCACTTTCATACGATGCGCCTCGTTACCTACGCGCACATTGCTATAGCGGGCTATTGACTGAGAACATCTAATTCTTGGTGAGAAAGAGCACGTCTTGTTGTAGTTTTTGTAACTTCAGTTACAGAAAATTCACGACCAATTTCTCTACAATATCTTACTTGATCTATCAAATCATGTGTAGTTAGATAAGGTAAATCTACATCACGACCTCTGTCACAAAATTTCATTTCATAAAAAACTTCTGTATCTTGACCAACGCTTTTTCTATTTCCAAAACCTTCTTAAGCTCAGAATAGCCTTTCGCTGCGGCTTCCCTCAGAGAGGTTAGCCTTGCCACGAGAAAAAACTCCCTGCCCCGTTTTTCAAAACGGACGACGGGTTGGTCTCGAAACCGACTGACGCACCAAAGTGCGTCTATTTATCTTCGAGCTTTAACCGTCTAACTATAGCTGGCTGGTTTCATGCTCTATTTCAGCACCTTTTATGGTTGCTTTTCAGTTTTCCGTCACCGTACTAATGCGCTATCGGACTTATCCCCAGAAGAAGCTCATATACTTGGTGTGTTAGAAATGGATTCGATTTTAGGAATCAAATCTCTTAAACCATTCTTTTCTAAAAGCTTTTTCAAATCGTCAAAAAATATTATTTCAGTTCCATTTGATTTATAATTCTTAGGTTTCTTTGCAGTTGTTACAACAATTGCTTTAGTTACGCTGTATTTTGGTAAATTTGTCTTTATTTCCTCTAGTGCATGCTGCCAATACCAACTTCTTTTTATGGTTGCTTTATGTTCGATCAGTACAGATTCCTTTTCGTTCTCAATTATCATATCAGGTCCATGACCATTGTATCTTTCTTGCACATATCTTATTTGATAACCCATTTTTTCAAAAAGTGTTATTAGAATACCTGTAAAAGACTCGTACTTTTCTCGGGCTACTTTTTGATTCAATGCTTTCTTTTTTATAATTCCTTTCTTTACTAATCTGTAATGCACACTTGATGGATGTAAGTTCATTTTTTGTGCCGTTTTTAGAATTGATCTCGTTTCTTCATAAATTTCCTTTATTTTATTGAATTTGTCGGCATCTATTTTTGGTCTGTATTTGTTCCCCCTGCTTGTATCAACTTTCATTTTCTTCAGGTGGTACATAACTGTATCGGGTGCTATTTTAAATTTTTTACCAATTGCAACTGATGAATGGCCTTTTTTGTACATATCTTTAATTTCTTCCAGAATCTTTTCATCAGTTTTTTGAAATTTATACTGACGTTTTCGTCTCTCAAAAATTGATATGTATCTCTTGAGGTGAACACAAACAGTCGCCGTACTTACACCGAATTTATATGCAATCTCACGCATTGTCTTGCCATTCTTGTAAAGCTCTGCCATCTTTAATTCTGTCTCCGTACGTGTTCGAATCATATTCTAACTATGGACTCATTCAGATATATATTTATCTGTCCTCCAACACCTATTTCGAACTTCCTCTGATTGGGAGTGTTTAGAATTGGCTCTAGATGAGAGCCGTGTTCTGACTGGAAATTTGACCAGTCATACTCTGGATACCTGCCATTCACCTTTCTGCTTTCTCCTACGGGGCTGTCACCCTGTAGTGCAATGCTTTCCAGCATACTTCGGATCAGCAGATTAGGCAAGACACAGGTCCAAACACCACATTCGCGCTTCCTTTCAGAGCGCGTTCGGTTTGTTCACTACCGTTTTCAGTCGCCCTTACTAACGGCATCGCTGTTGCTTTCTCTTCCTGCGGTTAATAAGATGTTTCAATTTTCCGCGTTCGCTCTCGAAACGTGACCTTCGCCTCATCCCGAGTTAATGGGATTTCCCATTCGGCAATGTATGGGTCAAAGACTGCATGCGTCTCGCCATACCTTTTCCCAGCTTACCAGGACCTTCATCGCCTCCAAAGCCAAGCAATCCTCCAACCAGCTTGGGAGCTAGCTATCTTTACCTCAGACCCTATGACCGCTTCATGAGTAGAAAACAAATAAAGGAACGTTTGGACAAGTTTCGTATCAAGGCACGCTAACGCGTTATCCTCTTAAAACGTCCAACAGTTTCCCTTACTTATTTCATCCACGCTGTGACACGTCATTCACATGACGTGCTGCAATTATGCGAAAATTTGCATTTTCGCAGTAATTATGATAGTTTTACAAAAGGTGTTGTGTAAACACCTTTCCTTTGCCGTTTTCTTGCATGTCCTTTATAATCACATGCATGACGCATATCGCCACTTTGCGGCTCCCTGTTCATTGCTCGGAATGAATCTGCAAGCAGCGCAAGATAATTCCTTTTGTCTATCTTGCGCATAGCGCTTTCATGGGTTCGCATGCCAGCAGGTACATTGGCTGTAATGTATTTTCTGTTAGGCATGCCTGTAAGCACGCCCGCATCAACTGCGTATTGAAGACCTGCATCAATATTCGCAATTCTTCTTTCGCACTTGACTATTGCAGTTCTTCTGCCTTCGTATGTTAATACCTTGAAAGCCATTTGTTCACGTTAATTTTCGAAGCAAATTCAGAATCAGCAAAGAGAGATATATTCGTATATCTTCGCACGTTGCCAACAACACGTCACTTTCTCACTAGTTACGCGCCGACTCTGAATAGCTAAGCGAATAGTGTACGTCAGAACGCACTTTCGTGGTTCCTCATAAAATCAGCGCAGGACTATGACCCTGCACAACACTATAATACCCAATATAATATATTTAAAGGTTGTGACAGGCGTTGCTGTGCACTTTTAATGGTGATTGAATATTGAGAACTTTGATTAACCCCATAATTTGTCAAAGTTCACAATAAGGACTTTGAATGAAACATATATTATTCAAAGTCCTCTATTTAATTGAAACTCTTAAGCATTCTTTTTTTCTATTTAAGTCGTGTTTTTCCTAATTATATTCATGAGTAAGACAACACAGCCACTGGTCAACGCGCTGAAGACTGAATGGGAATTCCTCGGTCGGAGAAGGAAACTGTTTATTTTTTACATGAGCTTCTTCATTATAGCCGGTGCTGTCTCGCTCATAACACCCTATGTTATAGGAACAATATTCAACGATATACAGCGGTCAATTTCAACAGAACAGGAGCTAGCCGGTCTGCATTTGAAAATCATGCTATTATTGCTGCTGACAGTCGTGTTCTGGGTGTTCCATGGAATCGCCCGTGTCATGGAACAGAAGACAGGGTTTTTTGTTAGAAAAAATTATGTCAGCGACAAGATAGACAAAGTCCTGGAACTACCGACGAAATGGCACAAGGACCACCATTCAGGCGACACTATTGACAAGATCAACAGGGCATCGTCCGCGCTTGAGGATTTCTCCTGCCACCTGACTTTCCAGATTGTCTACGGACTCGTGGGTTTTTTCGGATCAGTCATAATAATGCTATTCATTGACTGGAAGATAGGCCTGTTCGCGCTGGTATTTTCGTCGCTGATTATCTTCATCATATCGAGGATCGACAAGAATCTCGATAGGAAATACCAAGAACTCAACAGGTACAACAACAAATATTCGGCAAAGGTCTTTGACTATTTGAGCAATGTTGTGACTATCATAACCCTGCGTCTGAAGAAAGTAGTCTCTAGGGAAATAGATACAAGGCAACAGGCAAGCTACAGCACCTACAGGAAGACCGTCGTCATCGACGAACTCAAGTGGGCGACTGCAAGCATAGCGATCCAGGTAATGGTAGTAGTGGCGCTTATCTACAGATCCTCTGCTGAATTAGCAGCTACAGGAACTATCCTGATAGGGACATTATACATGCTCTATGGCTACTTGACGCAGATCGGGGAAACGTTCTACAAGTTCGCGGACCTGTATGGAACTATCAACCGTTCCAACGCGAGAATCGTTGGTGCCTACCCGCTTGACAGGGCATACAACCAGATAAAAACACAAAATGCGTCCAGGCTGCCGAAAAACTGGCATAAAATATCACTGGTTGATGTCTCGTTTACCTATGACCAGAAAGGGAAGATAAAGCACATCGATCACGTAAACTTCCACTTCTCAAAAGGGCAGAAAATAGCACTGGTAGGTGAGAGTGGATCTGGAAAAAGTACGGTTCTGGCACTTATACGCGGACTGTACAACATCGAACGTGGCGAGGTTTATTGCAATGGAAAGCTGCTGCAAGGAGGTCTTATGAGCGTCCGTGATCACGTAACACTTATTCCGCAGGAACCTGAAATATTCAATACGTCGTTCAGATATAACATCACGATGAATCTTCCAGTGAAAAACAAAGATTTGAAAAGTGTCATAGAAATGGCGCAGCTGAAATCCGTGGTGGAAAAACTACCTAAAGGCCTTGACACAAGCGTACTGGAAAAAGGCGTCTCACTCAGCGGCGGGGAAAAACAGCGCCTTGCTCTCGCACGCGGTCTTCTCGCTGCGCAAGATAGCGAGGTACTGCTACTGGATGAACCGACGAGCAGCGTTGACAACATAAATGAGATAAAAATACACGAGAATATCTTCTCGAAGTTCCGGCAAAAAACGATAATCTCGTCTGTTCACAGGCTCCATCTGCTGGACAGATTCGATTACATATACCTGTTCTCCAGAGGACGGATAATCGGCGAAGGGACACACGACAACCTGAAGACAAATCCGGCTTTCCGCAGGATGCTTGCAAAATACGGCGGGGAAAAACACAGGAAGAGATTGACGTAGAGATAGCGGTACCTGACAAGTTATTTAAATCAGAAATTGATTATAGTCACAAACGAGTTGTTAGACAAATCCATTTCTTAAAAACAAAGGCTTTGCAACTTAGCTGTCAAAAATGAGTAAATTAAAATCTTATCTATTTTCTTCCTTTCCACAAGATGACGATACCAACTACGAACAGTATTACACCCAGTATCTGGTGCGTGCTATGCTCCATGCTGAAGCCAAGACCGGTTGATACGTGCATTGAATGCGGAGCTGCGACGTAGAAAATACCGAGCAGCAGCAGAATTATTCCGACTATCATTACCACTTTGCTCATTTTTACACCTCTTTTAATTATTGGTGAACCTGATATTAATAAGACGCAGTGGTTTGATAGAAGGCATTTAAGCCGAAAAATATTATAGTCAAAGACGGGCTGTTAGACAAAAAATTTATTTCTTCCTCTCATATCTTCCGATCAGTTCTGCCTTCGCAATAATATGCCCCTGCATGGCTTCTTCTACATGTAACTTGGTTGATCCTTCCTTTAGTTGCAGCAGCGCGTCCAAGGCATACATTTTGAAAAAATAGCGATGTTCGTGATCAGGCGGACACGGACCCATGTAACCAAGTCGGTGCCCCGTGTTCTTGCCTTTTGTGCCAGGTGACTGTCCCTCTCCTATTTCTCTTACATTTGTGTCAATGTTAAAAACAACCCAGTGATCCCACATCTGTATTTTGAATTTCTCCTTGACAAAGTCTGGTATGTCAGGATCGTCCATTATCAGCACCAGTGACTTGGCGAGAACAGGTGCATTATCTATTTTAAGCGGTGGGCTCACATCCTGTCCGTCACAGGTATACTTGTCCGGAATACGACCATTATTTTCGAAAACAGAAGATGTTAATTTCATATAGTCACGTTGCATGTATCGGAAGAAAACTTCAAAAAACTATATGTGCTTGCACGGGAAAAGATTAACGTACTGGATAAGTTATTTAAATCAGAAACTAATTATAGTCACAAACAGTCTGGGCTGTTAGATCAACTGGAGCACCTTTCCAGAAAGCTGCACCAAAGCGGCAATGGAAGGTTGCAGGAAAGATCGCTTGCTTTGCAAGCAAGAGGCTGGGGGTTCGAGTCCCCCACAGTCCATGAACCTGCCAAAAGACCGTCATACTCGAATATCTATCAGCAGAGATGCTACGTGTCAAATCCCGTCCAGTCCACTATACTCGCGGAACAAATCCCAAAAAACTCTCTTATAGAGGATTCCAGAAAAAAACAGGTAAAAAGCTTAAAAACCTGCCGAATTTTATTGGAAACTGAGGTCCAAAAACATGCAAAATTCTTGGAATATACTTAATTTTAAACGACAAATATGTGGGTTTTTGGAAGAGGAAAGCCCAGAAATCCCTGACTTTGTAGAGCCTTTCAGGTTTGCCAGTGCCTACAAGCCAAAGTTCTGTAGGAGTTTTTGTCTTCTCAATTTCTACATTGCAATAAATCTAAATTCGTCTGGCGTTCTAAACCCTCTTTTTAATAAAATGTCCCTTTCCTTGAATAAGTCTGCCCTGTTGTGTGCTATACAATCCTTCATGTTGCCTTTTTCCCACGCCGGCGGAAACATTTTACCGTTGTCTAAAAATGGGTCGTCGTAGTTTTGTAGCTTCAACACCTCGACTGCCAGACGTTTTGCTTCATACCTTTCCTTGTTTAATTCACGTTCAAATAATATCTTTTCTCCTGTGCTATGAAAAAGCACTCCTGTCTCGAATGGCGTATTGAATGAATGAAATGGCTTTGGAAGGTTGGGAACAAGCTTTACGATAGTAGACAGAAGTTCATTTATTTCCGACTTACTTTCAGCACAATGTATTTCTATTCCCCTACTTGTCATGAATCCAAAAAATACGGGTTTTATGTTTGAATACTCTCTAGAATCGCTATATTCTGGGTGTTTGTATTGCTTCGAAAAGTCGCCTGTGGTTTCCAAATCTATTATAGTGCCATCAAATTGGGAGACGATAGGTTCTGTTATGAGTTTCATACATATAATTATAAACTGAAGTCTTAAATCCCCTTAATCAATAAAAATTTGGTAAGTATTTTCATGTTTTTGGAACAAAGACACACCTACAAAAACTGTATTTTTTATTTTCTGGATTTAGATGATGTGAACAATTTTTGTTAGGTAGTGGCATTTTGCTTATGGCTTCATCTATTGAGTAAGACTTGCCATTTTGTTTGTCACAGTTGGAACAACCACCAGTACTTAATATTCTAACCTTTTTAATGTCTTGATTTTTGAAATCAAGTAACCTTATTCTTGATGATTCTTTGATATATATGAAAGGGTTTTTATTTTCTTCATCAACAAAAATAGCCATCTTGTAATACAACATTTGTGCATCATGTAATTTATTTTTCCCCAATGCAACTGCCAAAGCTTTTTGAAACGATGACCAAACTTCATCTCTTTTTTCTTTAGGCTTCATTCAAACACTATATTTCCTTTATCGTCTATTCTAGCAACTTGCCATTCATAATTGTTTTTAGAAATAACTGTTTCTACCTGACTTTGTACTAAACTTAGTGTAGGGAAGTTATATTTCTTAGATAGGAAGATAACATCACTTATTGAGTCATTCTTATTCATGCCTTTGAATACAACAAAATCAACGGGATTTAAAATGGGTTTAACATCAAGAGGGTCTAATTTCAAAGCTTTGAAAGAAGGAGAAATTGCATTGTTGAAGATTTTCTCGGCTGCCTTTCTTCCTTTGTTTTTGGCTATTTCTCTGAGTTTTTCTTCTATTTCACCGAACTTTGTTTCTTTACCGCCTATAACCAAGCTTCTTTTTTCATAATCATCTAACCAAGTTCTGGGTGCTGCTGATTTCAATTTAAAATGCAAATCCGATACCCTAACTAGCTCATTGCAATGTGGACAGATGCAAAGTATCTTCCTGAACTCTTGAAATTCTTCGAACAAGGTATTCATTTAATCACCTTATATGAGACTCTTTTGCCTTCTATAGCGTCCTTTATTGATTTTTGATGCTCATTTAGGCGTGCATTTCCACTCTTTACTTCAATAAAATTTATGGAGTTTACTTTGCCTGCAGAAAGTCCATTAAAAGTTATCAAATCTATGGGGTCCCCTAAGAATCTCGAATCAGGCAACTCCCATTTAAAATCGCGCATAGTTGGTAATACTTTTTCCAAGTTCTTTCCAACATTGACAGATTTTGTGGTAATCTCAGCCTTTTTGGTAGCTAATTTTTCCCTTTTCTTCAAATCTTCCAAACGCTTTTCAAGTGCTTCATTAAGGGTTTTTTGTATTTCTATTGCCTTAGAAGGAAATGTTTTAGTGCCGTCAAACAAAAACGCCTCGGACAGCTTGAACTCTTCACCACAAGTGCATTCAGCATAAAGACCGGACTGCTTCAGTTCTCGAATCAATTGTTCTATATCCATTGATTTTCCACTCTAATACATTTGATATCAAATTATAGTTCTGTCTATACGTCTCTTATTCTGAGCATTTTTAAGGTTTATTCGACTCTTATTTCTATGAACAAATTCGACCTTAATATTGAAAAAATTCTGGAAAATTGGGAAGTGTCTTTTGCAGTTAGAGAAATAATAGCCAATGCAATAGATGAGCAAATACTTACGGATACGCAAAACATTTCTATCGCTAAAGATAAACAAAAAAGGTGGCACATAAGGGACTATGGTCGAGGGTTAAGATATCAACACTTGACTCAAAAAGAGAATGAAGAAAAACTGAAAAGTACAAAACCTATTATAGGAAAATTCGGAATTGGGTTAAAGGATGCTCTTGCAACATTTTATCGCCATAAAATCAAAATACTCATAAAATCAAAGTACGGCGACATAACATTGGAAATGTCATCAAAATCAGGTTTTGCTGACATAAAAACCCTCCATGCAGCAGTTTCAGACCCAAGTGATAAAAATCTTGTCGGTACTGAAGTTATTCTTGATGGCACTACAGATAGTGATATAGATAAGGCAAAAGATTTTTTTCTTATATTTTCTGATGAAACGTTACTAGAAAAAACAAAATTTGGTGAGGTTCTAAAGAGAGGTAAAGAAAACTCCAGAATTTACATAAACGGTCTAAAAGTTGCCGAAGAAGATAATTTTCTCTTTTCCTATAACATAACATCAATGACAGCTGCAATGAAAAGGGCTTTAAACCGGGAGAGAACACATGTCGGTAGAACAGCTTATAGTGACCGGGTAAAATCTATACTCTTGGAATGTCGCAGTAAAGATGTTGCAGAATTGCTTGTAGACGACTTAAAAGAATATCAAACCGGTCACCTTCATGACGAACTTAACTGGATTGACGTGTCCGTCCATGCGTGTCGATTGCTCAACGCTTCGGACAAAGTTATATTTGTAACGCCTTTCCAGCTTATAGATGCAAAAGAACTTGTTGACAGGGCTAAGAATGATGGCTATAAAGTTATAACAATACCCGATACAGTGAGTGAGAAAATAAGAGGTCTTAAGGATTTCAAGGGGAACCCTATAAGGGATATAGAAGAATATGAACACGAATGGAATGAGAGCTTTGAATTCAAGTTTGTTAAACCAGAGAAACTTACCAAAGACGAGAAAGGAGTTTTTGATAGGACAAAAGATATTTTTGATTTAATTGGAGGGAAACCTAAGAATGTAAAAGAGATTTTAATATCTGAGACGATGCGTTTGGAAAAAGTAGGATTTTTTGAAGCATCAGGATTGTGGGAATCTCCACGTATTATAATAAAACGTTCCCAACTTAGGAATTTAGAAGCTTATGCCGGAACACTTCTTCATGAAACAGCACATGCGATAAGTGGTAAAGAAGATGTTTCTCGTGAGTTTGAACTGAAACTAACGGAATTTTTAGGTACTGTATCTGAGAAGTCTTTGGACAAATAATCGAACTTAAAAAGATACAAAGTCTGATATTTTCTATGGCGTCAGAATTGGCTGAAAGGGCAAAGAAAAAGGCTCAAGAGGTTGCGAAAATCTATGGAATTTCTACTATAACCCCAGAAGCTATGAAACTAATAGAAGATAGATTTGATAAGAAACAATTCGAAATCAAATCACTTATAGAAAAGAGCCAGAAAAGCGATGCAGCTTTAATGAGAAGCGTGGAAATAGTAATAAAAACAGCTTCTGAAGAAGCTAAATCTCGTGGACAGACTTACATACTATCTGCTGATATAGAAAGTGCTGTTCAAAAGAATTTTTGTAAGGTTTACCCATTCTGTGGATAGTGAAAAACTTGTCAAGAAATAGTTTTGAAGCATTGAAATCTGCTGAATCTTTATCCAAGCAAATCATGACATTGTCAACAGGTATAATTGTTTTATCTGCTACTTTTCTCAAGGATTTTTTTTCCAAACCTATACATCTAGAAATCTTGGGAGCTTCGTGGATATTTTTGTCAATTTCTATTATCCTTGGTTTGCTTTCTTTGGGCGCAATAATTGATAATATGAACAGGCATAAGTATGACATTCATGAAGGGCATGCAAGAAAAATGACATTAATTCAAGAGATAGCTTTTTTCCTTGGAATTATAGGATTCTGGGTATTTGCATTGTTAAATATGAACCTTATCCAAGTTCCTGTGTGATACGCAACTCCTGCGTGACCGCTTAAAACATCTCCTTCCATAAAAGCGGTAGGGGTGTTTCAGAATCGGAAGTTTTACAGGACGTCCTTGAAGACCATAGTCCTTATATACGGTCCAAGTGGAGTATCAATCACGGAGTGATTAACATGAAAACTGAAACTATTGTAAAAATGAAGGAAAGCAAAGATACTAGGATGTCGAGTCCCCCACAGTCCATGAACCTGCCAAAAGACCGTCATACTCGAATATCTATCAGCAGAGATGCTACGTGTCAAATCCCGTCCAGTTCATCAGTAACTTAAGACCCAGTCTTGGTAAACCTATTGTTTATCATATGGACTGTTGCGAGACTTGTATATATCTTTGCTTTTATAGCCCTTGAATGCCGTTCCATAGGAAACCATACTATTATCAGCTACGCCAACAGCATAAATATCTTCCTGGGTGGGATTTCGAGTTTTATGCAATAAGGTTTCAGGCTTCCACACAGGCATAAATTTTTTTGTTGCGCCCGTTATAAGTTCGTTTACCCTCTTGTCAAATTTTATGGGGCCTAATCCATAGCCTGTTCGAAATTTCCATATAAGTTCTCCATCTAGTGTCAAAGAATAAATGAAGCCGTCAAACGACCCAATAAACAATTTCTCTTCGTCAATTATCGGTGAACAATTAACGCCGCCATTAGTCAAGAATTTCCATTTAACAAAACCGTCAAGTCTTAAAGCATAGACAAATCCATCAAGACTGCCAAAAAATATTGTATTATTATGAACGATGGGAGAGGACTCAATCCCGCCGTTTGTAAGGAATCTCCATAAAAGTTTCCCATTGGAAGCGTTAACTGCATAAAAATGTCTGTCATAGGATCCAAAATACAACACATTATTATGCACAGTTGGACATGTAGCATTTAAGTAATTAGTCATGAATTTCCAAATTAAGTTACCGCTTAATGAAAGTGCGTAATGTCTATGATCAAGAGAACCTATATGAATTACTCCCTTTTGAATATTTTTGTGGCCGTGCAGGCGTATTTTTGGTCTGCTCATTTCATTTCCATATTCATCTGTTATTAATGGCGTGGCTCCAATATGGGATGCTGCCAAGAATTTCCATACAAGATCCCCTTCGTGTCTATTAAGAAAATAGAAATTGTTATCGTAAGAGCCAAAACATACGAAGTCGCCAATAACACATGGCGACCCCACTACAACATCACCCGTAAGAAAAGTCCAGATAATTTTTCCATTTTCTGCATCAGCAGCGTATAGTTTGTGATCATTCGAACCACAATAAACAATATCAGTCACAACTACTGGCGACGACATTATCCTTTCGCCCGTTTTAGTTCTCCACAGAAGTTTACCGTCTTCGGCTGAGACGCAGTAAATAAAACCATCGTCCGAACCGAAATAAATCTTTGAATTATAGATAAATGGGGATGATGCAATAGGACCGCCAGTGAGGAATTTCCAAATTAACGATCCGTCATATTTTGATATGCAATAGAAATTCTTGTCGCATGCCCCGAAATATATCTTATCACCAAAAATGAGGGGTGTAGAATATACAGCTGCGCCAACAGGTGTTTTCATGTCCTTTTCGTAATCTATGTGTATTACATCAGAAGTATCATTGGTTTGATTCGAGTTGTCTTTATTCTCAAAAATAAAATAGTATTTCTCTGACGTATGTTCACTATCTTTAGAGTAATCTTCCATAAATATTTGATAAAATTCTGACGAAGGTGCAGTCCTTTACAGGATCGAAGCCGCAGCTTCGCACATTTGGCATCTATTAGTGCACATGTCGTTATGAAATTATTTCTGTTCTACCGAAGTAAAACAAAAATAAAGGAGGTGATCCAACCGCACGTTCCCGTACGGTTACCTTGTTTGTCGCTCTAAGAATTGCACAAGTCGACTCTTAAAGTTACGACTTAGCCCTCCTTGCAAGCCTTTGATTCAAATCGCTCAGCGCGAGCTTCACCAAAAGTTCACTCGGATGGCTTGACGGGCGGTGTGTGCAAGGAGCAGGGACGTATTCAGCGAAAGATTCCACAAAAACAAATGCATCATAGTGCTGCTTACTAAAAATCCGTGTCATCCGCCCAGTCTATAGTCATTGAGCCTTGCTCGCTTTTACGCGAGCGCTTTTCTTGAGAAAAGGGCTCTCATAGTCAAACCTTTTTATGACACTTTATTTTAGTCGCCAAAAAATCATCTCGCACTTGCTCTTATGATGACCTTCGCTTACTAGGGATTCCGGCTTCATGAGGGCGAGTTTGCTGGATTGTTACCGCTCTGCTCATAAAATAGTTTTTCGTTAACAATCTTGCAGCCCTCAATCCGAACTAAGCGTAGGTTTGGGAGATTTGCTTCACCTATACCGCAACCCTTTAACACTGGTTTTCCGCCAGCGCTTTTTGTAAAAGGGCTGTTACGGTGTTGCATCTCATTGTCCTGCGCATTGTAGGCCGCGTGTATCCCCGAAAATTCAGGCCATACTGACATCGGTTAAGAGAAGCTTTATCTTGCTCTTATCTGCCGTAGCCCGCTCCTTCCTCTGTTTTAGCAACAGCGGTCCCGCTAGAGTGCCTGCTCTCCGGAGAGAACAGTAGCAACTAGAGGCACGGGTCTCGTTCGTTTCGTGACTTAACACGACACCTTTACCGAGCTCTTTCCTCACTTCTTTTTCCAAGGTTTTTCTTTTGAAGAAAAAGCTTCACGGCACGAACTGACGACGGCCATGCAGCACTTCTCAGCTTGTCAGGTAACCCCTTTAGAGTGACCCTCATTCTGCTGTCTTCTCGGGTAAGGTTCCTGGCGTTGAATCCAATTAAACCGCAGCACGTGGTATTAGAATATAGATTATTCTAATATCTCCACCCCTGGTAGTGCTCCCCCGCCAATTCCCTTAAGTGTGTTGTCCTCACAAATTCGAGGAATTCAACCTTGCGGTCGTACTCCCCAGGCGGCCCATTTAACACCTTCGCTACGGCACCACAGAATCTCGAAGATTGTGTGACACCAAATGGGCATCGTTTACAGCGTGGACTAACGGGGTATCTAGAGCTTTTTCTTTATATATTTTCTTTTTCCAAGGTTTTTCTTATATATTTTCTTTTTCCAAGGTTTTTCTTATATATTTTCTTTTTCCAAGGTTTTTCTTATATATTTTCTTTTTCCAAGGTTTTTCTTTGCGAAAGAAAAAGCTTATCTAATCCCGGATTAGTCGAGAAGTCTTTTGTTTACTTCCCGTTTGCTCCCCACGCTTTCGTCCCTCACTGTCAGACCCGTTCCAGTCGGGCGCCTTCGCCACAGGTAGTCCTTCACGGATTAAAAGATTTTACTCTTACCCGTGAAATACTCCCGACCTCTCCCGGTCTCGAGTCTGATAGTATCTCCAGCCGTTCCAACAGTTTGCTGCTGGATTTGGTGTTCGAAGAATAACATTCTGAACAGCAAATTCAGAATAACTTCGTTATTCTCGAATTTCACCAGAGACTTATCAAACCAGCTACGGACGCTTTAGGCCCAATAAACGTGACTACAACTTGGGGCGCGGTTATTTACGGTTCGAAGAAAACATGAGTAAGAACATATCATTGTTCGCTCTTATGCCAGTTCAGAACGTGAACTGTTCTTTTCGTTTTTAGTTATCTTCGAATTACCGCGGCGGCTGGCAACCGTCTTACCCACCCCTTATTCGCCTACCTATTTACAGTAAACAAAAGATACCGCATTGCGGCATCACTCAGGATTCCCTCGTCACCCTTTCGGGCATTGCGAAGTTTTCGCGCCTGCTGCGCCCCGTAGGGCCTGGCTTCATGTTTTCTGTTCGCAGAACTGAAAAGTTCAGAATTGTTGGCCCAGGAATATCCTGAACAAATTGAAATCAATTCTGCAAATCTCAGAAGCCATCTCCGGGCTATCGCTCTCACGACCCGTACGGATTACAGCCTTGTTGAGCAATTACCTCAACAACAAGCTAATCCGACGCAGTCCCATCCTTAGGCACATTGCTGCTTTAAGCGAAGATGCCTTCCAGCAATTATCGCTTATCGGATATTACGCCCAGTTTCCCAGGATTATCTCCGTCCTAAGGGCAGGTTTTAGCTAAATGCTCGACATA
>Ga0265296_1002488_pt1 | contig 18457 bp, 20 predicted proteins | sample MunlanPumphouse1_FD_189073 | JGI IMG/M metagenome (GOLD analysis project Ga0265296, IMG submission 189073) | Groundwater microbial communities from a municipal landfill in Southern Ontario, Canada - Pumphouse #1 | ecosystem: Environmental > Aquatic > Deep subsurface > Groundwater | place...
CGACTGGTCCATCAAATGATTTACAAGTGGCGACAAATCTGGCTCGTGCGATGGTGACACGATGGGGAATGAGTGAAAAAATAGGACCAATAGCGCTTGAGAGTGATGGTGGACAGGTGATGTTTGATCAAGGGGTGAATGATAAAGAATATTCAGAAAAAGTAAGTTCTATTATTGATGCTGAAGTTGCAAAAATTATGAATAATGCATTTGCGAAAGCAAAAGAAATTCTAACTGAGAAGCGTAATGTTCTTGATATAATTGCAAAGAAATTGGTAGATGTAGAGACACTTGAACAGAAAGAATACAATGAACTAATAATTGCGAATGGAATAATACCAAAAATTAAAGATAAGAATTAAAAGAGAAGACTATTGCAAATAACCGAACAGTTGATATAATATAGATATATAAGTTTCAAAGGTTCGATTTTATGGCAAGAAAATTAGATAAACAAAAAGCAATTAAGCTTCGACAAAAAGGGTATAGTTATAGCCAAATAAAAGAAAAGCTTGGAGTGAGTAAAAGCACACTTTCTGGTTGGCTTTATAATATGCCATTATCAGAAAAAAGAATTAAAGAGTTACGAGACTTTAGTCCTCAACGTATTGAGAGATATAGAAATACAATGAAAGTAAAAAAAGAAACACGATTAAAAGAAGTTTATGAAAAAGTTTCAAAAGATATAGGAAAATTTTCTCAAAGAGAAATATTTTTGTTGGGACTTTTTTTATATTGGGGAGAAGGAACAAAAGCTGCCAATTCTTCTACCCAGCTTACGAATACAAATCCGGCTATGCTTCAGTTTTTTATTAAATGGTTAGAATTATTAGGAGTGGATAAAAAAGATTTAAAAGTTAAATTACATTTGTATTCTGATATGAATATTAAAGAAAGTATTGCTTTTTGGTCAAAAACCCTTAAAATACCTATTAGTCAGTTTAAGAAGCCATATATAAAAGAGACAGCTCTAAAATCTATAACTTATAAGAACGGTTTTGGAAAAGGGACTTGTTGTGTTATATTTGGTGATAGGAATCTTTGGGAATATATAACTATGGGGTTAAAATATATTTCCGAAATTAGTGACAATATCCGCCTTTAGCTCAGTTGGTAGAGCAGACGACTTATACTCGTCGTGTCCTAGGTTCGAGTCCTAGAAGGCGGACAAATTATTCAAAATGCAGTTTCAGATTTTTTGAGGCGAGAGTTTTTGCAAGTAGGGGGTAGGATTTGAGGTCTATATCTTTTTGAATGATTTCTATCGCTTCAGTTCGGGCGGCTTCTACCATTTTAATATTTTTCAATGCTTCCATTCCAAGGTCAGTAATACCCCATTGTTTGTTGCCTCCAAGAAGTCCAGCTCCACGTAATGATAAATCAAGCTCGGCGAGATCAAAACCATTAGTGGCTTTGGTTAAAGCTTTTAATCTATCCATTGTCTTATCAGTTTTTGCGTCGGCGAATAAATAACAATACGATTGAAATGTTGAGCGAATAACGCGCCCACGAAGTTGGTGAAGTTGAGCAAGGCCGAATCTTTCTGCTCCTTCTATTATTATCACAGTAGCGTTCTCTACATTTACCCCGACTTCTATGACAGAAGTAGAAACCAAAATATCAATCTTGTGTTCGGAAAAATCTTTCATCACTTGTTCCTTCTTTTGCTTAGTCATCCGGCTGTGCATAATATCGATATTGTAATTTGGAAAAATATCTTTCTTTAATCTTTTCGCTTCAGAAGTGACTGCTCTGAGATCGGACAGATTATTCCCGTCAGCACGCAATAAAACCTTGCTAGGTTTTTTGCTAGTACTCGGCCCGTCGGCCTGCGTAATGCTTCCTGGAACAATCTGTCCGATCTCTTCGCTGTCCTCAATCTTCGGGCAAATCACATAAAGTTGGTGTCCATCTTCTAATTCTTTTTTTATTTTTTCATAAGCATCCGCTCTTTTATTTTCGCTAACGATTTCAGTAATAACTTTTTTACGTCCTTCTGGCATCTGGTCAATTATTGAAAGGTCTAGGTCGCCATATATTGTAAGAGCAAGTGTGCGAGGAATAGGAGTAGCGGTCATTGAAAGATAATGAGGAGAGTGGCCTTCTTTTTTTGCCAGTTTCATTCTTTGGTTTGTTCCAAATCTATGTTGCTCATCTATTATTACAAGTCCTAAGTCCTCAAATTCTACAGTTTTTGATATTAAAGAATGGGTGCCTATTACAATTGGAATTTCACCATTTTTAATCCATTTCAGAAGTTGGTTTTTTGATATTGTAGTCCAAGTCTTAATTTGTTTCCCATTTTCCCAACTTGCGCTTTTGCTTGGAAATTTACGACAACCAGAAGATGTAATAAGAGCTATAGATATACCTGTATGTTCAAAATATTTTATAAAGTTCTCAAATAATTGCGTGGCCAAAACTTCTGTTGGAGCCATATAGGCAACTTGTAAGTTACCGAAATTTTGCCCAACCGGCCTATTTTTTATGACTGCATAAGAGATAGTCGCAGCGACAAATGTTTTACCACTACCGACGTCTCCTTCTATAAGTCGAGACATTGGTTTGTCTTTTTTAAGGTCTTCAAGGATTGTGTGTATTGTGTTCTCTTGAGCCAGAGTTGGAGTAAATGGAAATCGAGAAACGAAATCTTTTATATCGTTATCTTTAACGACAAGTTTATATGAAAATAATTCCTCATATTTTTTACGTTCTTGTTGACGGGCAAGTTGGATAAAAAATACTTCTTCAAAGGCAAATCTTTTACGGGCAATTTCGGCATGTTCCTTTTTTTGGGGAGAATGTATCCAGATGAGGGCAGTATGTAAACTTGGTAATTTATATTTATTTAAAATTTCTTTGTCTAAATAATCTGGAATATTTTTCACGCAATCATTTTTCAATATTTTCCCTATTGCATGATACATCCATTTAGAAGTAATGCCTTTTGATTCTGGGTAAACAGGGTAACCAAATTGCTCACCAGATTTTGTTTTTTGGAAGAGCGAGTCATGTAAATCAATAGGCAGTATATCTTCTTTGCTTATTTCTGGATTGGTCAATGTTAAACCATAAGTTTTATTATCAGATATTTTACCTGTAACGCGGACCGTTGAACCCTCCCTCAACATTTTGGCTAAATATGGCTGATGGAACCAAATGATATGAATCTTTCCAGTTAAATCTGTGATGAGAGCTTCACCCATTGGTATTTTGCTTTTAAAACTTTTTTTTGTTTTTAAGTTTGATATTACTCCTATGACCGTTGCCAATTCTCCATCCTTTAAAGTATTTATATGACGAAATTCACTCATATCTGTATATCGCGTTGGAAAGTAATACAGTAAATTACACACCTTAACTATTCCAAGTCGTAAGAGCGATTTCTTTTGATTTATATCTATTCGAAAATGAGATTCAATGTTGTCGTTTAAATACATAATCTAGGGGAGAAAAGAAGGAGATTTTATTTCAAAATTTTGTTTATATGTTCTATCATTTCATCTAGAGTAAAATTAGATTTAACCATGAAATCAGTGGCTCCCAACTCTTTTGATTTCTTAATATCTTTTTCTTCAGATAAATTTGAAAATACAATAACTGGGACATTTTTTAAAGTTTTAATTTCCCTTATCTTTTTTAGTAATTCAAATCCATCAAAATCGGGGAGTATTAAATCTAGAAGAATTACGTCTATATTAGGTTCGTTAATCTTCTTCATTGCTTCTCCTCCCGATGAAGCTGTAATAATTCCATAACCTTCCTTCTCGAGTTTACTAGCTTCAAGACCCTGTAGAAAGCTATCATCTTCAATTATAAGTATTTTTCTCATGCGATTATATTATACTACACTATTCAAGTTATAGGCAATGATACAAAGAAAGTTGTTCCTCCGCTGTCAGCATTTTCAAACCATATTTTGCCATTGTGTTTTTCGACTATATTTTTAGTCGTGAACAATCCTAGTCCTGACCCAATAACATCTTTTTCTATGGCATTTGGAGCTCGAAAGAATTTTTTAAAGATATTATCCCTATCTTCAGCATTAATTCCAATACCATTATCGTGCACAGACATTTCTATGTTATTTTCTTTTTGCTTAAGAGATACAAAAACTTTTCCACCTTCATTACTGTATTTAATGGAATTTTCAATTAAATTTTGAATAACAACACGAATCATCTCTTCGTCACAATTAAGAGGGGGTAGAGGCGCATCTGGTTTTAGAAAAATTAATTCAATTCCTTTTTTATTTGTTTCTCCAGAGAATTCAAATAAAGTTTGTTCTACAATTCCTATAATATCTATTTTTTTGAAATTATAGGAGATAGATACATCATCGGTATGGTTTAGGGTTAATAAGTCATTTACTAGTGTCAGCATACGCTCATTACTTTTATATGCTTTTCCAATAAGTTCACTTTGCTCGTTAGTAAGCTTGCCGACATCCTCATCTGTAAACATTTTAAAAATCCACTTAAGAGCAGATAAAGATGTACGAAGCTGGTGAGCAGTAATAGAAATTATATCGGACTTATTTTCACTCACTTTCTTTAATTGCTCATTTTCTTTTTTTAATTTTTCTATATTGTCCATGAGATTATTATATCATAACTTTGCGGAGCCGGCTGGATTCGAACCAGCGAGGGCTTTTAGACCCTGCATCTTTAGCAAAGATGTACGTTAGACCACTCTGACACGGCTCCCTAAATCGTATAATCGGGCGTCTCAAACGTTTTTGAGATTAGCCATATATACTTTTATACCTTATCATATTTAGAATTTTTACTCAAAAAATAAGTTTATATTAAAACCTAAATATGCTAATATAAAAAAATTGGATGAGTGACCGAGTGGCTTAAGGTAGCGGTTTACTAAACCGCCGTCCCTTTAAAAGGACCGTGGGTTCGAATCCCACCTCATCCGCAAATTTGACTTCCGCTACAAAAAGTGTATTATTTCAGATAAATTATTATTAACTTAAATTAATTAATTTTTTTTCTAAATTCTAAAACTAAAAATTATGAGTGAAACTTCTGTCCTTAGAGAAAAAACCAGGTATTCTGATGAAGAACTTAGAGAATTCCGGGAACTGATTGTGGCCAAAATCGATAAGGCCCAAAAAGATTTCGATCTTTTGAAAAGAACGATGTCAAATCAGGATAGTAATGACATCATGGACACCTCGCCGACCTTTAAGGTTTTGGAAGAAGGCGCCGCGGTGCTTTCACGCGAAGAAGTTGGCAAACTGGCTCAGCGCCAGGCTCAGTTTATCCTGCATCTCAACGCTGCATTGGTACGTATTGAGAACAAAACTTACGGGATCTGTCGGCAAACCGGCAAACTGATTTCGAAAGAACGGCTTCGTGCTGTTCCTCATGCCACGCTAAGCATGGAGGCAAAAAATGGAAATGGCCATGATAATAATGGCCACAGAAGGTAAAAAAAGTTTCTAAACATTTAATATGCATCCCGCGTTAACGCTCGGGATGTTTTTTTTATAAAATTTCTCCGAATATCAAAAATTGACATTATATCTCATACATGATATAAAATAAATGAAAATGTAACTTTAATTTAAATAACTTATGACAGCAACAAAAAAGATTTTAATCGGGACAAAGGTAGTAAAACTCAAGAGAAAAATCTTTTGGGCTACATTTATCCAGGTGATTGTCCTAATTTTGGCTTTTCTGGCCGTTGCTTGGCTTTTCTTCTCTGAAGTAAAAGTCGAGGAAGGCACCTTATGGTCCGGAATAACCAAAGAAAACATTTGGAAGTTCGCTATCTTCCTCCTGGTAATTGTTGCCACTTATTATATTTGTGGCAAGTTTCTAGTGAAAAAGATTCGTAACTTGAGGCATGAATTGGACAAATTTTTGTCCAGGCCACAAATGCTGAAAAATGGTGGTCATTTTTGACTGGTTTATTATGGAATTTTTAGAACTTTAACCTCCGGCTGTTGCTGGAGGTTTTCTTTTTATTTATTTTGTCTTTAATGCTATTATAGAGATATGAAATTAGCTTTTAATAAATATTGGATTTTTATTGCGATTTGCATTATTGGAAATATTTTTATTTTTATTTTTTTATCAAATAAATTAGAAAGTTATGTAACTGATAGTATCATTGAAAATCAATATGAGAATTTAAAATAATACTTGTTCCGTAGTAAATTTTTGATTAGTTAATAGATAAATAAGTAAAACTATGATTCACTTTGTTATATATAATAGCATGAAAATTTTTTGGAAAAAACTAACACCCTTCCGTCCTTCGGACACCTTCCCTTCGCAGGGAAGGAAGAATTTCTCGCCCCTTGCTAAGGGGGAGATGCCGGAGGCAGAGGGGGTGACGAATCAAAACTAATGTGCGACTGCAAACCCGACTACTTTTTTAGCTCCAGCTTTTTTGAGAATTTTTATTATCTCGGAAATTGTTCCACCAGTTGTTGTAACGTCGTCTACTATAATGATAGTTCTACCTTTTATAATTTCCGGATTTTTTATTTCAAAAACTCCGCGTACATTTTCTAATCGTTTTTTTCTGTTGGTGATTTTGGCTTGGGGCAGATTATCTACTTTTTTAACGACAATATTATTTTTTAATTCAAAAGTTCCACTTTCTCCAGAATTACAAAATCCTTTTGCTATCGCAAGGGCTTGATTGTAGCCTCTCAATTTTGTCTTTTTATTTGAAATAGGAGTAGGAATGACATAGACAGACCTACCAGAGACATTCATTTTTATCTCTGAAATATCTTCAATAAAGAATTCATATAATAATTGTCCAAGCTTTTCTCCAAGATAACGCTTATGATGGTATTTTAATTCCCAAATGGCTTTTTTGATTATCGGGTCTCTGTAGTCAAACACTGCCAAGATATTTTCGCTTGTTTCCCTTTCAGCTAATTTTATTTTTTGTACACAATTGTTGCACAATATCTCATTTTTCACTTGGCAACTGAGGCAATTTGTAGGGAATAGTATATCGAGTAGGAAATTCTTAATTTGTTTGATATATAAACGGGATTTCATTTTCTTATTTTACAATAGATATGTTATAATAGATAGTGATTAAACATGGATAATTCATTCAAAAAAATAATCTCTGAAGGACTAGCAAGCTTATCAAGTGTTTTTAATTCTAATAAATCAAATAATGATGCGCTTGGTATTGATATTGGTTCTTCAGCGATAAAAGTTGTACAACTAAAAAAGAAAAATGGTAAAGCTGTACTTGAAACGTATGGTGTTCTTTCATTGGGTCCTTATGGTAGCACAGACGTGGGAGCAGTTACGAATTTAAAGACAGACGACCTTTCTCGCGCACTTCTTGATGTAATAAAAGAAGCAAACGTTACTACAAAGTCCGCAGTGATAGCTATCCCTTCATTATCAAGTTTGATTTTTACTCTTTCATTACCAAATAAAATAGACGAGGGTCAATTATCAAAAATTATTCCGATAGAAGCTCGTAAATATATTCCAGTCCCAATAACAGAGGTGACACTTGATTGGTTTGTAATTCCTCGAGAAGCAGAATTTCTTGAAGATGAGGAATCTTCTCCGAATATTACTCAACCAAAAATAGAAGTTTTAGTTGTGGCAATTCACAATGATACATTGTCGCAATACCGAGATATCTTAAAAAAGACGGATTTAACTTCCGATTCTTTTGAAATGGAGATTTTCAGCAATATTCGTTCGTCATTTAATCATGAATTAGCACCCGTGATGTTGATTGATTTTGGGGCTTCAAAAACCAAAGTTTCTATTGTGGAAGCTGGTGTTGTTCGAATATTTCATGTTGTTAATCGTGGGTCACAAGACATTAGTAGAAACATATCGCAATCCCTTAGTATTCCGTTTGAAGAAGCAGAAAAACTAAAAAGGTCGGTTGGCCTTGATGCTAGCATTGACCCTAGGATAGAAAAAATAGCCCGTTTATCTGTTAACTATATATTTGCGGATATAAACAGTATTGTGTTTGCATATGAGAAGAAGTATAATAAGAGTATTAGTAAAGTTTTTTTGGTTGGTGGGGGTTCTCTTTTAAAAGGGTTACTAGATAGTGCAAAAGAAAATTTTAAGGTAGAAGTCGTTTTTAGTAATCCTTTTTCAAAAACAGAAGCTCCTGCTTTCCTTGAGCCAATACTAGAGGCTAGTGGTCCTGAATTCGCAGTAGCAGTAGGTTTAGCATTGCGCCAATTGTCATAAATATATAATTATGGAAAACTCATTTCAAACATCATTTATTCCTAAGAAGCCAATAACTTCTAGCGTGTCAGATAAGACGCCAAGGAATTTTTTCTCGTTGATAACCACTTTCTTATTAATAATCTCCATTTTAATATCAGTTGGATTATTTGTATATAAAATTTATTTAACAAAACAAAAAGAATCTCTTTCCGCTTCGCTTGCGATAGCCCGAGATAGTTTTGAGAAAGATACAATAGATGAATTGGCTTTATTTGATAAACGAACAGAATCAGCGAAGCAGATTTTAAATGGCCACATTGTTTTGTCCCCAATGTTTGCCTTATTGGGGGAGATTACAATACCTCAGATTCAATACACTAACTTTGAACAACAGACCAATGATAAGGGATTCCTTGTAAACATAGAAGGATTGGCCCTTGATTATAGGTCAATAGCTCTTCAGGCGGATATGTTTAACAGCGTAAAGGGTCGTTCCTTCAAGAACGTTTTATTTTCAAATTTAATGAAAGATAAAAATAATAATATTAGTTTTGATCTTAAATTTAATATTGACCCTGATCTCCTTTCCTATGAAAAAAATGATTTGTTAGAACTAACTAATCCATTATCACAAGATTTAAATAATCAAACACAATAATTTTATGAGATTAATCTTTTCCATTTCATTCATAATAATATCTGTTCTGTTGTTTTTTGTCGTTGTTGACCCTTTTTATGGAGAAGTAAAGCAACTTAGAACAGATGTGGCTACTTATAATACAGCGTTAGATAACTCAACGGAGTTACAAAAAACTAGAGACCTTCTAATAGAGACATATAAAAATGTAAAAATAGAAGACAGAGACCGTTTAACCCATTTCTTACCTAGCGCTATCGGTAACATTGAGTTAATTCTTGAAATTGAGAAAATCGCCAATTTGCATGGAATGCCTATCAGAAATATTAAATTTGATACAAAAAATTTAGAAAGTGCAGATGCGACGAACACTAGTAATGTTGTTGTGGCGCAGAATGATCCAGCAGATTACCTTCCCTATGGTATTTTTCCTATGGAGTTTATAATAGAAGGGAGGTATGATACCTTTGTTTCATTTTTGAAAGATTTGGAGCATAATTTGCGTTTGGTGGATGTAAAGTCTATATCTTTTGATGTTCCACCACCCACGACGACACTTGGAGGTATAGCTAGTCCTGATATCTACAGTTATACATTAAAAGTTGAAATATACTGGCTTAAATAATATGAAAATAATATATAATAAATTTTTAATAATATCTACAATTTTTCTCCTTGTTGGTGGTGTTTATTTATATCTTTCTAGGGATTTAAATTCTGGGGCAATTGTGTCCGTAGCTTTTGGTAGTTCACTAGCAAGCTCTAATGGGACAGAATCATCCCCTATAACCCCTACTTTGGGAAATGATATAGCTTCTGATATTTCATTTCTTACAACTCTGGTAGCTCTTAAGCAAATAAAAATAGATATTTCATTATTTACTAATAAATCTTTTAATAAACTTCAAAATAATGCTGTAAAGATAGAGTCAGTTGTTGCAGGGAGAGTAAATCCTTTTGCTCCAATAGATGCTAATAGCATTATTAATAGTGGTTCTGGCCAAACTGTGATTACAGACCAGCCAACTCAAATTACAGATAAAACGGCTATATTAAATGGAACAATAAATACAATAAACGGAGTTACTGATACTTACTTTGCGTATGGCACATCAGCACAAAGTATAACTGGTACTACTGGGATAGTTAAGCAATCACTTGTTGGTACTTTTATTAAAAATGTTTCAGGGTTAACTACTAAAACAACATACTTTTTTAAGGCGTGTGCAAAAGTTAATAACATAGCACTTTGTGGAGAAGTAATTTCATTCACCACAAAATAAATTATGATTCTTATAGAAGAGCTTGTAAAACGTGGTGTTCTTGGAGAAGAGCAAGTATCTAAAGTTATCAAAGTTGCTGAAGAAAAATATAATGGCAATATAGATGAGGCACTGCTTGACTTCAAACTTGATGAACAAAAAATTCTTGAAGTAAAAGGAGATATTTTTGGTATTCCAATTAAAAATATTGACCCAAAGACTGTTCCTAATTCAGTTCTTAAGTTAATCCCAGTTGATGCCGCTAAAATATATCACTTTGTCCCAATTAACTTAGCAGATAATTACCTAGAGGTTGGTATTGTTGACCCAGAGAATATTCAGGCAGTAGATGCTCTGACTTTTATTACAGCGAAATTAAATAAGCCGTTTAAATTATTTTTGATTGCGACTTCTGTCTATAAGAAATTAATAGACATGTATGAAGGTCCTAGTAACAATGAAGTTGACCAAGCATTAAACGAGCTTGATTCTGAAATTGCACAAACACCAGTTGGTGATGGTGGTGTAAAAATTGAGGGGAATATAAAAACATCAGATAGCCTTAAGCCTGGTGAAGAAGAGAAAATTGTTGAAGATGCTCCTATTATAAAGATAGTAGCGGTTATACTTCGTAACGCCGTAGAGGGATTTGCTTCTGATATTCATATTGAAAATACAGGAGACCATGTGAAAGTACGTTTTCGTGTAGATGGCATTCTTCATACATCTCTTGTTTTACCTATAAATGTTTTTAATGGGGTGATAGCTCGTATTAAAATTCTTTCTAAACTTAGGCTTGATGAGAAGCGTAAACCACAAGATGGCGGTTTTTCTGCCAAGATTAATAATCGCAAAATAGATTTTCGTGTTTCTTCTATGCCTGCCTATTATGGAGAGAAAATAGTATTGCGTATTTTAGATTCACAAAAAGGTGTCCAAGCTCTCGATAAATTGGGTTTATCGGAAGACAATCTGGCTCTTGTCCGCAATGCTCTTTCTCGTCCGTATGGTTTAATATTGATGACAGGTCCGACTGGTTCTGGTAAGACAACGTCCTTATATTCAATGTTAAGTGAGCTTGATAAAGAAGATAAAAATATTGTTTCTTTAGAAGACCCTATTGAGTATAAAATTGATGGGGTTAATCAATCTCAGATTATGCCAGAAATTGGATATACTTTTGCTTCAGGACTACGTTCTATTCTTCGTCAAGACCCAAATATTATATTAGTTGGAGAAATACGTGATAAAGAAACAGCTGAACTTGCAATTCAGGCGGCTCTTACTGGGCACTTAGTTCTCTCTACTTTACACACAAATAATTCTATCGGAGCAGTACCACGCCTTATTGATATGGGAATAGACCCTTACCTTATAGCTCCTACTTTAATCCTTTGCGTTGCTCAACGCTTAGCTCGCACAATTCACCCAAAGTCCAAACATCAAATTCCTATGGATGATGCAACTAAGATTATGATTGACAAACAATTTGCAGACTTACCTCCAAATTTTAAATCAAAACTAAATATAGGTAACACTATTTATGAAGCTGTTTCATCTGATGAATGTGCTTCAGGTCTCTCTGGGCGCGTAGCTCTATTTGAAATGTTTAAGATAGATAAAGAGATGCAAAGTATAATTCTTAAAAATCCGCAAGAGCAAAATATATATAAGCTTGCTCGTGCCAATGGAATGCTTTCACTTCGTGAAGATGCTATTATTAAGAGTATAAGAGGAGAAATACCACTGCAGGAGGTTTATAACTTTTGACCCCCACACCCATATTTTTATAGTTGTTTACAACGCAGACTTTTGTCTGCAATAAAAATATAGGTGTGGGGGTGTAGCTAAACTGTTTTAATTATATTATAATAAAGAAGTATGGAAACAGAACCTAAAAAAATTTTAATAGTAGATGATGATAGTTTTCTTCTTGACATGTACGCACTGAAATTTAGTAAATCAAATTTTAGTGTTTCAACAGCTCTTGGGGCAGAGTCCGCATTAGAGAAACTCCACCAGGGACTTTCCCCTTTTGTAATCCTTTTAGATATAATGATGCCTTTAATGGATGGTTTTGAACTTTTAGAAAAAATAAAAGAAGATAAACTAGCTCCAGATTCTATCATAATATTTCTTTCCAATAGAGGACAGCCATCAGATATTACTCGAGCAGAAGCCCTTGGTGCCTCTGGTTACATAATTAAAGCATCTTGTATTCCCAGTGAGGTAGTAGAAAAAGTAGTTAGTATAATTAATAATACAAAAAAATAATAATATAATATGGATTATAAAAAAGTTCTTGATAGTTTAATTGAAAACCTAATAAATGAAGATGGTTCTGATTTGCATGTGGGTGTAGGTAGAAAGCCTGCTATAAGGATAAATGGTCAGCTCGTTTTTCTTGTCAATAATGATGTTATGACAGAAACCGACGTACTGGGGGTTTTGGAAGTGCTTGTGGGGGCCGAAAGGGTTAAGAATTTTATAAAAAATAAGGACATAGATTTCTCTAGTAATTTAAATGATGGAAAAATTCAATTACGTGGGAATGCTTTCTTTCAGCGTGGAATAATTTGTATTGCAATACGTTTAGTTCCTAAAGCAAAGTCATTTGAAGATTTAAATTTACCAATGATTCTTAAAGATTTTTCTAGGAAAAAACAAGGGTTTTTCCTAGTCGTGGGTCCTGTAGGACAAGGTAAATCTACAACTTTATCTACTATGATTAATATGATAAATAGTGAAACTTCAGCTCATATTATGACCATAGAAGACCCAATAGAGTTTATATATCAACCAGATAAATCCATTATTGACCAACGAGAGATTGGTATAGATGCAGGCGATTTCCTTGGAGCGCTCAAATCAGCTTTTCGCGAAGATGTAAATGTTCTTCTTATTGGAGAAATGCGTGATAGTGCTACTATAGCAGCGGCAGTTACTGCCGCAGAGACAGGACACCTTGTTCTCTCAACGCTTCACACCAATAATGCTTCTCAGACCATTGACCGTATTATTGACTCATTCCCAGCAGAACAACAAGGACAAATTCGTCTACAGCTTGCATCTTCGTTGCTCGGTATATTCTCACAACGTTTAATTCCTCGTATCGCTGGTGGACGAATACCTGCGTATGAACTTCTTATCAATAATAAAGCCATTGCGAACCTTATTAGGGAGAAACGAACCCATGAGATTGATACTGTTGTAGAGACTTCTTCACATGAGGGTATGGTAGATATGAATAGATGCCTGATTGACCTTGTTCAAAGAGGTGAGATAAGTATGGAGGTTGCTTATGAATATGCCATTAATCCTAAGGCCCTAGAGCAAATGTTTTAATATATGTTATTTAATTATGAAGCAATTACAAATACTGGTGAGAAGAAAAATGGTGCTGTTGATGCAAGCTCTAAAGATTTAGCCATTGCTGCGATTCAGCGTCGAGGTTATATAGTATCTTCTATAAAAGAAGATTCTAGTAAAAAAAGTGTATTTGGTCTTTCATTCTTTGCAAGGAAAAGTATTCCTATGAAAGATATCGTGATTATGTCACGACAAATGTCCACTCTTTTTGAGTCACAAGTTGCGGCTCTCAAGGCCTTTAATTTACTTGCTGAAAATACTAGTAATAAGGTTCTATCTAAAATACTAAATGAAGTTTCAGAAGATATTAAATCTGGAGTTTATATATCTCAAGCTTTAGCAAAACACAAAGAAGCTTTCTCTGATTTTTATGTAAATATGGTTAAAGCCGGGGAAGAGTCAGGTAAATTAACTCAATCTTTTTCTTATTTAGCAGATTATCTTGACCGCCAATATCAACTTACTTCCAAAACTAAGAATGCGCTTATATACCCGGGGTTTGTTGTTGGAGTTTTTATACTTGTGATGACTATGATGTTTACTTTTATAATTCCTAAATTGGCAGCTATTATTAAAGAGTCAGGTATGGCGATACCATTTTTTACAAAGGTTATAATGGCAGTCAGTAATTTATTTGTTAATTATGGAATATATTTGCTAATTGCTGTGGTAATTCTTGTTGCATATCTCGCTCACTTTTCAAGGACTCCTTCTGGAAAAATGTATCTTGATAGATTAAAGATTTCAATGCCAGTTTTTCGTAATATATACAATAAGCTTTATCTTTCAAGAATATCTGACAATATGGACACCATGCTTTCATCAAGTATTCCTATTGTCAGGTCTATCGAGTTGACTAGCGCTGTGGTAGGGAATCGTGTATTTGAAGATATTTTAAAAGAGATCGCAGAATCTGTGAAAAGTGGTAGCTCTCTTTCTGATGCATTCTCCAAGCACCCAGAGATTCCATCTATAATGTCTGGAATGATAAGGGTTGGTGAAGAGACGGGGTCATTGGGGAATATCTTGAAAACTCTCGGGCATTTTTATAGTCGAGAAGTAAATGAAGCGGTTGATACAATGGTGAGCTTGATTGAACCAATAATGATAGTTATCTTAGGTCTTGGGGTTGGAGTATTACTTTCATCAATATTAATGCCGATTTACAATATTGCAGGGGGGGTACAATAGCGATAAAAGATATCAACAGGTGGTATTGTTGTATTTTTTTAAAAGTTTTGTGATATAATAGTATTATTAAGCGTTATTAAAAATAAGGTCGCGTCTTTTATAAAGAGATAAATTATTAAAATTAAAATTATGAATAAAAATAAAGGTTTTACTCTTATTGAACTTTTAGTTGTCATTGCAATTATCGGTATTTTGTCTTCTGTTGTTTTGGCGTCGTTGACTTCTGCTAGACAAAAAGGAAAAGTTGCCGCTATCCAATCAACAATGTCTTCTATGAGAGCTCAAGCAGAGGTAGGAATGTCAAATGGTAAATATGTAGTAAATATTTGTGCTGTAAATAGTGCTGGAGGTGGTTTATCTACATTATTAGCATCTCTAAATGCTGCTTCTAAAGCAACAAATGTTGGGTGTGGACAAGATACCGCTGTTACAGTTGCACCGTATAAATGGGCTGCACAAGCAGGACTTCCAGTCACATCTTCTACCCCTGCTGGAACATATTTTTGTGTTGATAGTACAGGATTTTCCGGGACAACAACTGGTTCTAAAATAACCCCGGGTGTTTTAAGTGCTGATCTTAGTTGTGCATCATAAGTTATATTATTAAGTAAGGTCGTGTCTTTTATAAAAAGACAAATTATTATTAAGTAATCAGATAGGGGTTAAAGCCCTATCTTAGATAGGGCTTTAACCCCTATCTGGAAAAATTATGAATAAAAATAAAGGTTTTACACTTATTGAACTATTGGTCGTTATTGCAATCATTGGTATATTATCTTCCGTTGTTTTGGCCTCACTTTCTAGTGCCAGAAATAAAGGTAAAGATGCTGCTGTGAAGTCACAACTTGCTAGTATGAGGGCTCAGGCAGAGATTTATTACTCAGCTGGTGATACTTATTTAGGTATTTGTGCAGCAGCTTCAACAGCTAATGGTTTCGGTGGCATCGCTGGACCAGGATTACTATCTGCTACTCAAAGTTCAGAAGGAGTTACAACTGATATAAGATTATCGGGTGTTGGTTCTTTGACTTCTATAACATGTCACGAAGCAGCAGATTCATGGGTAGTAGATGCTCCTTTGGTTTCTGGTCCTGCTACTGATTTGATGTATTGTGTAGATAGTGTCGGTTCTTCTAAAGCAGAAGCTACTTTTATGGCACTTGATGCAACAGGTTGTTTATAAGTTAAGTTAATTTTTCACAAAAAACCACTCCTATTTGGGTGGTTTTTTGTTTGTGTAAATAATATTATATATTGAAAATTTAGAGCTTTTGCTCGATATATTCTTTGAAAGTTAAAATTCTATCTATGTCTTCTGGTTTGAGGAGAAGAGGAAGGACCTCATCTGATAATTCTTTCATATTTAATTCTCCGACTTTTCTAAGTAGTTTTTCTTTAATATCTATCATGTTCCAATTACGGTTATTTTTTAGATATTCATAATCAGGTTTAATGATACCAAGTAGGTATGATACATCGTAGAAATCACGTCCCTTCTCTCTTTTTCTTTCAAGAATAGTTAGAATTTTCTGTGATAAGATAGTCTCTATAGGATTAACTAATATTTTACGATAAACACCAAAATTGTTTAAGATGTGAGTTCTTGGTGTTATGTTTTTATCTTTTTCTACTGTATCAATACGAATTAATATTTTTTCATCATCATTTAGGCTTAATTTATTTAAGAATAAAATATTAGGGAATTTTATATAACAATGGAAAGCCATTTTTTCTACAAATCGAAACTCTAATTTGAAACCTTTTAAAGACATATCTCGAGCTGTATCGTTTAAAAGTTTTTTGAAGTCTGCAAATCTTAATCCAAAATTATCAAAATCTAGGTCTTCTGAGAAACGCTGACTCTGATAAACTATTCTAATGGCCGTTCCTCCAATAAAAGAAAGTTTCTCGCTATTTTTTTGTTTAAATAGGGAATCAAGGATTTCATGTTGTAAATATTCAACTAATGCTGCCTTTGGACTACGCTCGAAAGTATTTTCACCAACATATTTTTTAATTTGTTCTAATGTAAGCATGTTTATTTTATTATTTTTGTTATTATTTCTTCAATTTTCTGATTCTTAAAAAGGAGAGTATAATCTTTTAATCTTTTAATATCCAGTTCCTTTATTAATGAAGCATTTAGGCGAAGCTCCAGAATATCAATATCATTTTTGATTTTAGATAAATTAAAATAAATATAATCAAGCAAAGCTTTCTCTGGTTCTGCTATCAGGTATACTTGTCCACTCTTTTCCTCCTTTTTATATCCCCAGAAAAGTTCCTTTTTTATGTTTCTATAAATAAATATTCCAAAACTATTTTTAAATTTTCTAGTAGCTTTAGTAGAAACTGAAGTGATATTATAAACCATTTCAGGAATTAATCCATAATGATAAAGTGCCCACTCTAAACTAATATAACTTGGCTCATATATTTTGAGAGCCAGATGTTCGTGGATAACCGATTCTTTTTTATTTGAGAAAGCATATAGACCATTTCGAATCTTTTTTATATATCCATCTTTATTTAATTTGGATATTTGGTAGGGGAGTATAGAAACACCAGATATTTTTAAATCTTGTATGGAAAAGACCGGGCTATCAATTTTTTCGAGTAATTCTATGTATTTCATTTTATTATCATTTATAATAATAAACTGAATTAAGTATATCAGATGTATTTTTCGTGTCAATATTCTATTTGCTTTGGCTCCTCGTTTATTGTTATACTATAAATATGTATTTACTTACATTTTTATTTGTTTTCCTACTCGGAACTATTATTGGAAGTTTTTTAAATGTTGTAATATATCGTTTTAATACAGGTAGAACTATTACAAAAGGTAGGTCTATCTGTATGTCCTGCAACCGCAATCTTCGCTGGTATGAGCTTATTCCTGTTCTTAGCTTCTTAATTCAGTCAGGCAAATGCCGACGTTGCACAAGTAAGATATCTCATCAATATCCTCTTGTTGAGCTTGTGACAGGTTTGGTCTTTGCACTTATTGCTTTTAAATTTTTACCAGTTCTTTATTTTTCTTATTGGGCATACATTTTCTTTGTTGTTTTATTTGTTTTTATTTTTTCATTATTGATAGTTATCTCAGTTTACGATTTACGTCACAAGATTATTCCAGATAAATTGGTTTTTGTTTTTATAATTATTTCTTTTCTCTCCATTTTTATAAATTCAAATGGATTTGGACATATTTTCACACTACCAACATTTAGTGCTTTAGCTTCAGGTCCAATACTTGCCCTACCGTTTGTTCTCCTTTGGTTTTTCTCCAAAGGCCGTCTTATGGGGCTAGGGGATGGAAAATTAGTTCTAGGTATTGGTTGGATGCTTGGAATCTCGTCAGGACTTTTTGCTATTATATTATCATTTTGGCTCGGCACAATTATAAGTGTAATAATAATGCTTCTTTCTAAAGGCCTGCCCGCCCTCAAGTGGGAGCAGGCGGGGAAAATGAATATGAAAACCGAAATACCTTTTGCGCCATTTCTGATAATAAGTGCCCTTGTAACTTTCTTGTTTAGTTTTAATATTTTTTCTTTAATTAAACTATTTAGTATATAATTATTCTATGGTGTTATTTAATTTTCCAAATAATGTCTAAAAATTTTCACAAAAATAAATATAATTCCGGGGTTACTCTTATTGAGCTTCTCGTTGTTATTTTTATTTTTATGATTCTTACTGGGATAACGATTTTTAATTATGGTAAATTCAATTCGTCTTTATCAATACAGAACTTAGCGGATGATATAGCGCTAACTGTTCGTAGAGCTCAA
>Ga0265296_1002489_pt1 | contig 18456 bp, 28 predicted proteins | sample MunlanPumphouse1_FD_189073 | JGI IMG/M metagenome (GOLD analysis project Ga0265296, IMG submission 189073) | Groundwater microbial communities from a municipal landfill in Southern Ontario, Canada - Pumphouse #1 | ecosystem: Environmental > Aquatic > Deep subsurface > Groundwater | place...
TTTTCGCCGACTCTACCGCTTTGCGGATGGCAGTTGAAACCTCGTTGGATTTACCGGTGCCTACTCCTACCCGCGATTTTTCGTCCCCTACCACCACCACAACCCTGAAACCCATCTTTTTTCCGCCTTTCACAACTTTGGTGACCCGACGGATCTGGACAACCTTTTCTTTGAATTCCTTGACGTCATCTCTGTTAAAAACTTCTGGTTCAGACAAAGCAAAACTCCTCTCCCAAAATTTATACTTAAAACACCAGCCCGGCGGCCCGGGCCGCATCCGCCAACGCCTGAATCCGTCCGCAATAAGATCGATCGTTGCGATCAAAAACAATTTTGCTGAGCCCTTTGCCAACCGCCTGTTTTCCGATAATTTCCCCAAACAGCTTAGCGGTCGCCAGGTTGTTTTTGCTCCCCAGCTGCTTTTGTATTTCTTTAGTCAGGGAAGACACGCCTAAAATGGTCTTCCCGGCATCGTCATCAATAAATTGCGCATACCAACCCTTTAAGCTGCGGTAAACCGACAGGCGGGGCCGCTCTGCCGTGCCATATATTTTTTTCTTGATTTTCCGATGCGCCATATTATGCCGCCGCTCCCGCCGCTTTGGCGGCTTTACCCGCTTTCCTTCTCACGTACTGGCCTCCGTACTTGATACCTTTACCCTTATACGGCTCCACCGGCCGGATAGTTTTGATGTCGGCCGCAACCTGGCCCACCACACTGCGATCCGCGCCGATAACCTTGATTTTGGTCTGCCCTTCTAGCTCAAAACTGACGCCATCGGGAGGAATGACCTCAACCGGATGGGAATACCCGATTTGGATGACCAGCTTTTTACCTTCTTTGGCTGCGCGGTAACCAACTCCCGACATTTCCAAATTTTTTATAAAGCCCTCGGTTACGCCAAAAACATGATTGGCCAGCAGGGCCCGGTACAACCCGAATTTGGCCCGTATCCGACGATCATCGGATTTAATTGAAAGCAAAACCTGGCTGTCTTTTACCTCTACCAGAACCGCCGGATCGATTTTTTGATTCAAAGTTCCTTTAGGGCCTTTCACCGTCACGCTGTCCCCGCTAACTTTGACCTCAACCCCCTTCGGTAAATTGATCGGTTTCTTACCTATTTTTGACACCCTTATCCTCCTGCGAAAATCCAAAATCTACACTACCAGACCTTCAATAATAACTCTCCGCCCAATTTTTGTCGGCGCGCCGCCGCATCGGTCAAAATGCCGCGCGAAGTCGAGATGATGGCAACCCCAAAACCGCCCAGAACCGAGGGTACTTCGCGCGCGTTAACGTAATACCTTCGCCCCGGCTTGGAAACGCGCTCCAGATGAGAAATGATTGATTTGTTTTTTTCGTCATACTTCAGGCCAACCCGCAGCATGCGGCGGCTGCCGCGCTGTAAAATCTCGGTTTTGTTGAGCAGGCCTTCCGCGGACAGTGCCTTAATAATTTCTTCCTTGATGCCGGAATGCGGGATATCCACGCTTCCCTTATTTTCCTTGATTGCATTTTTTATTCTCGATAATAAATCAGCAATCGGGTCGGTTAACTGCATAATCAGATTTCCTCCACTTTATTTGTCATTTGATATTATTTTCCTACCAGCTGGACTTAGTAACTCCCGGCAACTCACCTTTATGCGCGGCATTCCGGAAGCAAATCCGGCACAGGCCAAATTTTTTAAGATAACTGCGCCTCCGCCCGCAAACATGACAGCGATTAATGCGCCGGGTCTTAAATTTGGGCTCCCTTTTTAACCGTTCCAACCAACACGTTTTCGCCATTTCTTTTCTCCTCTAGTTTTCCCTGCGGAAAGGCAACCCTAAAAGGGTTAACAATTCGCGCGCTTCCGCATCCGTCTTGGCCGAGGTCTGGATGGTAATGTCCATGCCGCGGACCCGGTCCACTCTGTCGTATTGAACCTCCGGAAAAGTCATCTGCTCTTTGATGCCAAGCGAATAATTACCCCGCCCGTCAAACGACCGGGGGCTAACCCCCTTAAAATCGCGGATTTTGGGCAGAGAAAGATTAACCAGTTTGTCCAAAAAATAATACATGCGATCACCGCGTAAAGTTACCTTTAACCCAATCAACAGCCCTTCCCGCAATTTAAAAGTTGCAATTGACTTTTTGGCGGCGATTTTCAAGGGGGCCTGCCCGGTAATTTGCGCCAGCTCTTCGGCGGAAGCGTCAATTAACTTGGCATCGGTGGTGGCTTCGGTCACCCCGCGGTTAACCACAATTTTTTCCACCTTCGGCACCTGCATGACGTTTTTATATTTAAACTTTTTCATCATCTCCGGCACAATTTCTTTTTGGTATTTATCTTTTAATAACGGCATGTTTTAATTACATCCTATCAATAATTTCCCCGCATTTTTTGCAGCTGCGCACTTTTTTGTCGTCGATTAAGCGAAAACCAACCCGGGATGCCGCGTTGCACCTGGGGCAGACCAATGTCAGCTTGGAACCCGGCAGCGGCACAAATAGGTCTACAATGCCCCCCTGAAACTTTTGGGAAGCCCGTCGATGGCGTTTGGCCAAATTAACCCCTTCCACAACATAACGATCCGCGTCGCGCAAAACCCGGATAATCTTGTGTTTTTTTCCGCGGTCCTTACCGGACAAAACCAAAACGGTATCGCCTTTTTTTAACCGAGCAGCCATTTACAAAACCTCCGGCGCCAAAGAAATAATTTTCATGAAAGAGGCGCCCCGCTCCGCCCCGGCATCCCGCAGCTCCCGGGCCACCGGTCCAAACACGCGCGTGCCGCGCGGGTTGCCTTCACCGTCAATTACCACCACCGCATTATCATCAAACCGGACGTATGAACCGTCACTGCGGCGGATTAATTTACGGGTCCGCACCACAACCCCAAAACACTTATCACTTTTTTTGATGGCCGCGTGCGGCAGTGCATCTTTCACCACGCATTTAATAACGTCGCCCACGCCGGCATAACGCCGGCCGGAACTCCCCATCACATGGATACACAAAACTTCACGCGCGCCGGAATTATCCGCCACTTTTAAAATACTTTCCTGCTGAATCATCTTTAAACCGTTTCTGCCAGCTGAACGTTATCCAGCTTGCTTTTTTCTATAATTTCCACCACCCGCCAGCACTTCTTCTTGGAAATCGGTCGGCACTCAACAATTTTTACTTTATCACCAACCTGGCAGGCATTTTTCTCGTCGTGCGCAAAAAACCTGGATTTGCGCTTCACCACTTTTTTGTAAAGCGGATGGATCGCGGCCCGGCCTACTTCCACCACCGCGGTTTTATCCATTTTATTACTTAAAACCCTGCCGACTTTTGATTTTCTACTTCCTCTTTCCACCGCTTTCACGCTCCCTTTCTTTAACTACGGTCAAAACCCGGGCAATATCGCGCCGGACCGATCGCAACTTCAACGGATTTTTTAATTGGTGGCTGGCCCGGTCAAACCGCAAGTTAAGCAATTCTTTGCGCAAGTCATTTTCTTTAATTTTTAACTCGGACAAACCCAGTTCTTTTATTTCTTTCCAGACTGATTTAGTTTTCATATCTTCTCCACAAACCTGACCGCAATCGGCAATTTGTGCGCCGCCAGGGTCAAGGCCCGCTTGGCTTCTGCCTTTTTCATACCGGCAATCTCAAAAATAATGTGCCCCGGCTTGACCACCGCCACAAACCCCACCGGCTCCCCTTTGCCGGACCCCATCCGGGTTTCGGCCGGCCGGGCCGAATACGACTTGTCGGCGCAGATCCGAATCCAAACCCTTCCGCCCCGCTTTAAAAAATGGGTAATGGCGCGCCGCGCAGCTTCGATTTGGTTGGTCTTTAACCACGCAAATTCAAGCGTTTGCAAGCCAAATTCGCCAAAACACAAGGTGTTCCCCGCCGTGGCCTTCCGGCCGTGCAAATTCAAACGTTGGGCCTTGCGAAATTTAGTTTTTTTGGGAATCAGTGCCATTAGACCGATGCCTCAACTACAGTTTTGGGTTTAGCCATTTCTTCAATTATTTCATTTTCGCGTTTTTCTTTTTCGGGCAAAACCTCTCCCTTAAATATCCAAACCTTGACACCGATTTTGCCATATATCGTCATGGCTTCGGCAAACCCGTAATCAATCCGCGCCCGCAAGGTTTGCAGAGGAACCCGGCCTTTGTGGTACCACTCGGTCCGGGCAATTTCTGCCCCGTCCAACCTGCCCGCAACTTTTATTTTGACGCCCTTGCCGCCGGCACGCAAAACCCGGGTAACGGTGCGTTTGATGGCGCGGCGAAAAGACACCCGCTTTTCCAGCTGCTGGGCAATATTTTCCGAAACCAACTGGGAACAGGTTTCGGCATTGGGTTCTTCCTTTACATTTAACTGGACCTGTTTATTTACCAAACCAATCAAAAGGTCTCGCAGCATGGTAACTTCCCGGCCGCCTTTCCCGATAATTAATCCCGGCTTGGCCGTAAACAAATCAATTTCAATCTGGTTGGCGCGCCGCGCGACGCGGATGCGGGAAATCCCCGCCCGATAAAGCTTGCCCTTTAAAAAGTCCCGGATCTTCTTATCCTCAACCAGGTTGTCAGCATAAGCGCCTTCGGCATACCAAATGCTATCCCAGTCCTCAATAATCCCAAGCCGTAAACCCTTTGGGTGGGCTTTTTGTCCCATTACCTTATATCTCCTCTCCTGGATGACTGACACAAACCGTAATGTGGCTGCTGCGCTTTTTTATTGCGTGCGCGCGGCCGCGAGAAACCGGCTGCCATCGTTTAGCAAAGGTAGCCTCATCCGCAAAGGCCTCAGACACGAACAAATCACCATCAACCTTATAATTATGCCGCGCATTGGCCACCGCCGCCTTTAATACGTCGGCGACCACCCCGGCCGCTTTTTGAGGCATAAAAGCTAAAAGCGATTGGGCCTCGTTCACGCTTTTGCCGCGGATCAAATCAATCATTAACCGCACTTTGCGCACCGCAATTTTCACCCATTTAGCCTGCGCTTTAATTTTTACTGATTTAGCTGCCATATTAAGCTGGTGCCTCCGTTGGTTTTTCCACCGGTGCGGAATGTCCCTTAAAAATCCGGGTATGCGAAAATTCGCCCAATTTATGGCCCACCATGTTTTCGGTAACATAAATCGGGATGTGTTTAATGCCGTTATGCACCGCAAAAGTAAACCCAATCATTTCCGGAATGATGGTAGAACGGCGCGACCAGGTTTTAATTATTTTTTTGTCGCCTTTCCTGGTTTCATCAATTTGTTTCAAGATACTGGCATCGACAAACGGGCCTTTTTTGGTTGACCTTCCCATGGTTGTTATTTGCTCCTCTTAATCAAGATAAACCGGTCGCTGTTTTTTCTTTTGTGCCGGGTTAAGGCGCCTTGCGCCGGTTTTCCCCAAGGGGAAACCGGGCGTTTTCTGCCTACTCCGCACTTGCCTTCCCCGCCGCCGTGCGGATGATCGCACGGATTCATGGAAGTACCGCGGTTAGCCGGACGCCGTCCCAAATGACGCATTCTTCCGGCTTTGCCTAAAAATACGTTTTTGGCATCGAGGTTACCGACGAGGCCGACCGTAGCGCGGCAATTAATATGAACCATCCGCTGCTCGCCGGATGGAAGTTTAATTATACCGTAATTTCCCTCTTTCGCAACCAAAACAATCATGCTGCCGGCAGACCTACCCAGCTGTGCCCCGCGACCCGGCTTCAATTCAACATTATGGATAGTGGTACCTACCGGAATTGACCGGATGGGCAGAGTATTCCCGACTTTGATTTCAACCTCTTCCCCTGACATCACCGTATCCCCAACCTGCAGAGTGTTGGGAGCAATGATGTACCGTTTTTCCCCGTCAATGTATTGTAAAAGCGCCAGACGTGCATTGCGATAAGGATCATATTCAATCGAAAGCACCCGGGCGCTGACGTTATCCTTGTCACGTTTAAAATCAACCATGCGATAAAACTTTTTATTGCCGCCGCCGCGAAAACGGCTGGAAATACGACCCCGCGCATCGCGGCCGGCCGTTTTTTGCAATCTCACCAACAGGGACTTTTCCGGCTGATAAGTTGTAATATCGTTGTACTGGTCGTCAATCCGGAAACGCTGTCCGGGTGTTAATGGTCGTCTTGCTTTAACTGGCATCTTTACTAACTCCTTTTAACAAAATCCTAAATCCAAATGACCTCCGGCAAGCCGGGGCAGGCAAAATCCAAAATTAAACTGCCGCATCAATTTTTTCAATCTTCTGTCCGGCTTTTAACTTAACATAGGCCTTTTTGAAACGGCTGGTATGCCCGATTTTGCCGCGCATGACCCTTTTTTTCCCGCTGCAGTTGACGGTGTTTACCGATACAACCAAAACGTTGAAAGTTTTTTCAACTGCCTGCCGCACCTCAATTTTATTGGCTTCCGGCGCAACGCGAAAAACATAATAATTATTTTCCCGGCTGCGCGACCCTTTTTCGGTTACTAAATGCCCAAACAACACTTGCGCAGGATTTTTCATTTCAGGGCCCCCTCAAGCTGTTGCCAAGCATTCTCTTCGGCTAAAATGTGATCACAGTTCAATAAATCAAAGATATTTACGGAACTGGAATCCTTGGCCACTAACTGCTTAATATTGCGGGCGGCGCGCAGCGCCAGCTGGTTAGCAGGATCCATTATCACCAGAATTTTCCCGCTTATACCCGCCTCCGCTAAAACCTTCACCATCTCCTTGGTCTTGCCCGAAGTTTTGATTGGGCCCATGATTTTTACTTTATTTTCCGCCTGTTTTTCCCCCAAGACCATGCGCATAGCCAGCAACCTCTCTTTGCGCGGCATATAATTGGTGTATTTTCGCGGTTTTGGACCAAAGATCACGCCGCCGCCGGTCCACAAAGGAGAACGATTGTCTCCCGCACGCGCCCGGCCGGTGCCCTTTTGCTGCCACGGTTTTTTGCCGCCGCCCGACACCTCTCCGCGATTTTTGGTGTTGGCACTGCCCTGGCGCAGGTTAGCCAAATGCGCTACCAGTGCACGCTGTACCACCGAAGGTTTGGCCTTTTTTTGCGGATCGCCCATTTTATCCACGGCTCCTGATTATTACAAAATTATTTTTCTTGCCCGGTACCGTCCCCTGCAGCAAGAGTAAGTTTTTTTCTGCATCAATCTCTGCAATTTTTACTTTAGGCACGGTCACGCGCTCTCCGCCCATCCTCCCCGACATCCGCGTGCCTTTGAGCACCCGCCCCGGCGTGCTGCCCGCCCCAATGGAACCAGGCAAACGATGATTTTTTGATCCATGGGACATCGGACCGCGCCCAAAATGGTGCCGTTTAACTGTTCCAGCAAAACCCTTCCCGATTGACGTCCCGGAAATATCAACAATTTGGCCACCTTTAAAAGAATCCACGCGGATTTCTTCCCCCGGCTCAAACCCGGGCGCCTGCTTTAAGCGAAATTCACGGATAAAACGATAACCGCCCTCTTGTCCGGATTTTTTGGAATGTCCGGCCTCCGGCTTATTGGTTTTTTTACTCTTCATAAAACCGACCTGGATTGAGTTATAACCGTCCGTTTTTACGGTTTTTTTCTGTAAAACCATGCAAGGCCCTGCCTCAACTACCGTCACTGGGACCACGTCACCTTGCGCATTAAAAATTTGCGTCATCCCCAGCTTGCGCGCCAAAATACCCGGTGCGGGCTTAGCTGGTTTAGTTGGCTTTTCGGCCGCGGCTACGCTTGTTTCTGCTGTTGCTGCTTTTGTTTCTTCCGACATTTTATTGTTCCTTCAGTTTTATCTCAATGTCCACACCCGCCGGCAAATCAAGCTGCATCAGCGCATCCACCGTTTGCGGGGCCGGGTCCAAAATATCAATCAGACGCTTGTGTGTCCGGATTTCAAAATGCTCGCGCGATTTTTTATCGACGTGGGGCGACCGCAGGACACAAATAACTTCCTTTTCCGTTGGTAAAGGAATAGGGCCGGAAACATGCGAACCCGCCCGCTTAGCCGTACTGACAATTTTTACCGCCGATTGGTCCAGCACGCGGTGATCATAACCTTTTAACCGAATCCTGATTTTTTGTCTGGCTTGTCTAGTTCCCGCCACGTTTATTGCTCCTATTCTATAATCTTAACCACGGCGCCGGCGCCCACGGTGTGCCCGCCTTCGCGGATGGCAAACCGCAGTCCTTCGTCCACCGCCACGTCATGGATTAATTCAACCGTCATCTTGATGTTGTCGCCCGGCATGACCATCTCTACCCCGTCCGGCAGTTTGATGTCACCCGTCACATCGGTAGTCCTTAAGAAAAATTGCGGCTTGTAGCCGGTGAAAAACGGCGTGTGCCGCCCGCCTTCTTCTTTTTTCAATACGTAAACCTGCGCTTCAAACTTTTTGTGCGGATGGATTGATCCCGGCTTGGCTAAAACCATCCCGCGGGTCAACTCTTCTTTGGTGATGCCGCGCAGCAGTAACCCTACGTTGTCGCCTGCCATACCTTCGTCCAAAGTTTTCCTGAACATTTCAACTCCGGTAACCGTGGTTTTTTGATGCGCGCCCATTCCCACCACTTCAACTTCTTCCCCAACCCTTACTCTGCCTCTTTCAATCCGGCCCGTGCCTACTGTGCCGCGCCCCGTAATCGAAAACACGTCTTCAATCGACATCAAAAACGGTTTGTCGATTTCGCGTTTGGGATCCGGAATATAATTATCGAGCGCATCCAACAATTCTTGGATGGCTTTGCAGGACGGGCAGTCGGCCTTTCCACAACCACATTCCATGGCTTTCAGCGCCGAGCCCTTGATGATGGGTGTTTTGTCGCCCGGGAATTCGTATTTTTTTAACAGGTCGCGGGTTTCAACTTCAACCAGGTCAATCAATTCTTTGTCGTCTACCATGTCCACTTTGTTCAAGAACACCACCATCGAAGGCACGTTTACCTGGCGGGCCAGCAAGATGTGCTCTCTGGTTTGCGGCATGGGGCCGTCGGCGGCGGACACTACCAAAATTGCTCCATCCATTTGCGCGGCGCCAACTACCATGTTTTTTACATAGTCGGCGTGGCCCGGGCAGTCGATGTGGGCATAGTGCCGTTTTTCGGTTTCGTATTCAACGTGGGCAATGGCAATGGTGATACCGCGGGCTTTTTCTTCGGGAGCAGAATCGATCTGGTCAAAGGCCTTGGCGGTGGCCATGCCTTTGCCGGCCAGATACTTGGTGATGGCCGAAGTCAGCGTGGTCTTGCCGTGGTCCACGTGTCCGATGGTCCCGACGTTTACGTGCGGTTTGGTCCTGCTAAATTTTTCTCTTGCCATTTTTTTGCCCTCCTTGGTTTGGGTTACGGTCTCGATTATAGCCAACCCGATCTGCGCCTGTCAACGAAAACAAGCCCGCGGGCGGGATTGAACCGCCGACCTCCTGCTTACCGAGCAGATGCTCTACCGCTGAGCTACACGGGCATTGAACAATCATTAATAATTAGGCGGCACCACTCGAGAATAATTTGCTTTAGCTTGGTGTTGCTCACCTTAATAGTAAGGGTACCATATTTGCTTTTGTTTTTATAGGTTCCTCCTTTACTTTTACGTACGCAAACATATTTTACTTGCTCTTTGGCTATGCCAACTGTGCGCGCCCAATATTCTACAGCAAAATCTTTGTCGATGTCATCAAAGATATTGAGCTCGGCAAAGATTTTTTCTTCTCTAAGGCGGCAAATTTTTCTTATGAAGAAAAGAAAGGCCTTTAAAATTTTGGGATCGGTGTTTCCCAGGGCAACGCGATGTCTCCCCTTTTTTGCCCCTTCTCCAAGATAAAGCCCAATCGCCACAAAGAACAACATTAAATCTTTTGGGTAGGTAATTTGTTCGACGATTTTGAAAGGGTCGCCGGAAGGGTTTCGTTTTAAATATGTGGCCTCGCTGCGGGATCGCTTTTTTGTGCCGGTTTTTTCGAGCCAATAGCAGATTTTATGCTCCGAGAACCCCATCTCCGCGGCAATTTCTTTTGCTGATTTTCCTAGCAGGTACTTTTGCTTAATGGTCTCGGCGAGGGGAAACATAGCGACCTCCTTCTTCCCCCCGAGAAGCATTATTCCAGCATCAAATCCTTGATGCGAGAATTTATTTCAAAGCCATTATTTCACAAAAAAGTTAGGCGTCAAGATGTTGATTTCTTGACACCCCCGCCCCGCCCATAGTATGCTATTCCATACATTTCATACATTACGGCTGATTAAGGACGAAGGTGCGAGATGTTGCGAAGGACTCCCCAAAAACTGAGCGTACTGCTGGTTTTGTTGGTTTTGGTTTTTTCGGCTGCGGCTGGGACAGGGGCAGCGGCGGAAACAAAGTTAACCCTTGATCAAAGTTACGAAATTGCGCTGGAGCAAAGTCCTACCGTGCAAAAAGCGCGCGCGCAGATCCGGGCGGCAGAGGGGACCGAGGGCCGGGCGCGTTCCGGATTTTTGCCCCACCTTGCGGTTTCGGGCGGATTTGGTAAATATTATTCGCATCCCAGCACGGTTCAAATTACCTCCACGGGAACTTCTTCGGTCTTTTCTTTTGGCACCAACGAGCAAGCCGACGCTTCGTCTTATGGCGCAACGTTTTCGCAGGCCGTTTTTACGGGTGGGCGACTGGTAAATACATTGGGGGCGGCCAACAAGGGGCTGGAGATTACCAAAGAAGAATTAAGAAGAACCGAGCAGGCGTTAAAATATAACGTTGCCAGCGCCTATTATAATGTATTGAAGAATATCAAGCTGGTCGAGCTTAACCGCCAGTCGGTTGAAATGGCCGAGCACCATTTAGCCAATAACCAGGCGTTGTTTAAGGCGGGCATTGCCACCCGTGCCGAGGTTTTGCGCGGCGAAGTTTTGGTGGCGCAAAATCACATCAGCTTAATTCGGTCGGAGCAAGGGCTGGAGCTGACCAAAAACAGTTTCAATAATGTTTTAGGCAATGCGCTCGATACGCCGGTTGAGTTGGCGGAAGCGAATTTCAGCACAGGGGAAGTAGTAATTTATAATTACCGGGATCTTTTGCCCATTGCGTATGAAAGCCAGCCCGAGTGGAGACAATATCTGTTGGGCAAAAAAATCCGCAGTGATGAATTAGGCGTAGCTTATAGCGGTTTGTTCCCGAACATTTCGCTTGCCGGAACTTACAGCGGCGGGCTCACGCGCTACAGCGCGTACCAATCTGACCAGGCAACCTGGAGCGCTTTGGTGAGTGGTTCCTGGAATATTTTTGACGGCACCGACACCTTGTATAAAATTAAAGAAGCGGGGGGCCGCCTGGACGCAGAGATTGCCAGCGAGGAAAATGTTCGGCGCAACCTGGCGCTGTCGGTGAAGGATGCCAATTTTATTGTTAAGAGCGCAAAAGAAGACATGGTTTATACTGCCAAGGCGGTGGAGTTGGCGGAAGAAAATTATAAAATCGCGGATCTTCGCTACAATTCGGGAGCCGGCAACAATTTGGAGGTTTTGGACGCGCAGGTTTCCTTAACCCGTGCGCGCACCGACAACGTAGACGCCCAAAATATTTTACAGCTGGCCAAGGCCAAATTAAATCAGGTTTTGGGGAGGGAGATTTACTAATGAAATTACCCGCAAAGATGGAGCTGGAAAAAAATTTCTATGACATTGTAACGGTTGGGGCACGGGGCCAGGTGGTTATTCCTGCGCAGGCGCGCAAGGATTTTGGCGTAAAACCCGGCGACAAGCTGGTGGTGCTAAAAGGGATGGGGGACTTGGGGTTGTTGTTGGTAAATACTAAGCATTTTTCCAGTTTTATTTCACACGTTTATAAATCAATTGGCGTCTTGAAAGAAAAAATCCAGCGGAGAGGAAACTAAAGGGAAGCGCTGGGCGTTGGGTTTCAAGGTAGAGAGGAGAAGAGAATGTTGAAAGACAAAAGAATTAAGATCGGCGCAATAATAATTTTGGCGGTGTTATTAATGGTGGTTTGGTTCAGCTGCGGTCGGAACCGGGTTGAGGTGGTCGTGGTCAAAGTTGAGCGCGGCAACATTTTAAATTCAGTTTCGGCGTCGGGCATGGTGGATGCGGATTCGGCGGACATGGGCAGCGGTCGGGTGGCCGGCCGCGTCAGCTGGGTGGGAGTGGCCGAAGGTAACCGCGTGCGCGCGGGCCAGCTGTTGCTGACATTTGACGGATACGCAGAAGCGCAAAAAGAATATTACCGCAGGAAAGGTTTGCATGCGCAAGGGTTTACCAGCGATCGCGATTTTGAGCTTGCTAAAAACGAAAGAGATGCCGCGTGTATTGTTTCTCCAATTGCAGGCACGGTTACCAAAATATCGGTAATTGTCGGCGAAACGGTTTCCCCGGGGGTATCAATTGTTTCGGTTGTCGCCACGCAACGCCCCTGGGCCGAAATCCAAATTGACGAGGTTGATATTGCAAAAATTAAAATCGGACAGCGCGTGCGGTTTACCACAGACGCTTATCCCGACCAGTCCTATTACGGCAAAATTTATTGGGTCAACAATGCGGCCGAGCTAAAAAAAGTTGGGGGCAGGGTGCGTGGCGACGAGGAGGATTTAGTTTTTCGGGCCAAGGTTGCGCTTGAAGAAGAATATAAAGAACTGAAACCGCTGATGTCGGTTTATGCCGAAGTAATTATCGGAGAAAAGAAGGATGTTTTGGTGCTGCCGCGCGAAGCGATAACGTTGCGCGACGGCAAAGGGGCCGTGTTTGCAATTAAAGGGGGAAGGGCCCGGCTGGTCGATGTTACCATCGGACTGCGCGATGCCGAAAAAGTTGAAATTTTGAGCGGGCTAAAAGAGGGCGACAAAATTGCCGCATCTAATTTAGATAAACTGAAAGATGGAACCCGGGTTAAGCAGGCAAAAGATAAAGGCAAATAAAATGCAGCCGATCGTCAAGGCCGAAAACTTAAAAAAGAACTATGCGCTGGGGAAAGTTACTGTTGAGGCCGTGCGGGGCATTTCTTTTGATGTGCAAAAGGGAGAATTTGCCGCCATTATCGGGCCGTCGGGCTGCGGCAAGTCAACCCTAATGCACTTAGTGGGGTGCTTGGACCGGCCGACGTCGGGCAAAATTTATATTGACGGCACTGACGTTTCTACCCTTTCCGATAACGAGTTGGCGGCAATCCGGAACAAAAAAATCGGGTTTGTTTTTCAAGCCTATAATTTATTGCCGCGTCTCAATGCCATTGAAAATATTGAGCTCCCGCTTATTTACATGGGGATTCCGGCGCCGCAGAGAAAAAAAATGGCAGAAGCGGCGCTGGATCACGTTGGGCTAAAAGACCGCGCCCTGCACCGGCCGCCTGAGATGTCCGGCGGGCAAAGCCAGCGGGTGGCCATTGCCCGGGCGCTGGTCGTAACCCCTGCCATTATCCTGGCGGATGAACCCACCGGCAACCTGGACACCCAGTCGAGCAACGAAATTATGGCAATTTTTCAACGGCTTAACGAAGAAGGGGTTTCAATTATTATGGTTACACACGAGGTTGATGTTGCCAAGGCGAGCCAGCGCATAATCCAAATCCGTGACGGGCAAATCCTTTCGGACGAAAAAATTTCCCAGAGCAAAAAGCATTAGAGGACGCCGTGACTTTTATTGAATGTTTCCCGCTGGCGCTGCGCGCGCTTAAATCCAATCCGCTCCGCAGTGTTTTAACCACGCTCGGCGTAATTATCGGGGTTTTTATTGTTATTACTACTGTTAGTTTGGGGGAGGGAGCCAAAAATTATATTCACGAACAGTTCAGCTCGTTTGGCGTGGGCGCCAATACGCTGGCAATTTACGGAGCCCCCGAAACCGAAAACCGCGGCGCGGGAATTATTGCCGCCATGTCAAAATCAAGCATTACTTATCGTGATATCACTGCCCTGCAGGATCAATGCCGCTATACCAACGTGGTGGTACCGGCAGTTTTTGGCACGGCCGACTTCCAATACGGACGCAAAAAACAGGAAACCTCTTTTGTGATTGGGACCACGCAGGATTATCAATATTTAGTGAAAAACATTGTAACCGCAGGCCGGTTTTTTACGCCAATGGATATTGTTTATCGCAAGCGCGTGATATTTGTCGGACAGGATTTAGCAAAAGAATTGTTTGGCGTTTTTCCGGCGGTGGGAGAAGAAATTAAAGTTAACGGGACGTCGCTTCAGGTGGTGGGGATCATGAAAAAAATGAGCGTGGTTTTTGGGATAAACTATAACGAAATGGCAATTTTGCCGATCACAACCGCGCAAGATATTTTTAAGACCTCGGAAATTGTGGAAACCTGGGTAGCGGCCAAAAACATTGAGGCGGTCCCGAAAGCCGCGGCCGAAATCCGGCAAATATTAATGCGCCGTCACGGCAAAGAGGACTTTCAGCTGCGGGTTGCAACCGAGATGATCAAGCGGATTGACGACACCATGGGGGTCTTAACCGTTGCCATTTCGGCGATCGCCGCAATTTCTCTTTTGGTAGGCAGCGTGGGAATCATGAATATCATGCTGGTTTCGGTGGCCGAGCGTATCCGCGAAATTGGCATTCGTAAGGCGGTGGGGGCGCGGCAGCGTGACATTTTTTCACAGTTTTTAGTCGAGGCGCTTTTGATTTCGTTAGTGGGTGGCGTGCTGGGGGTTTTGGTTGCGTCAACCGTTTTATTGGTTATCGGAAAAGTTATTGGCTTGGCCCTGGTGCCGTCAATGCCCGCGGTAATTATGGGTTTTTTTGTCTCGGCGGCGGTGGGGGTGATTGCGGGAGTGTATCCGGCGATGCGGGCTGCGCGGCTGGATCCGGTGGCGGCGTTGAGAGGATGACATGAATATTTTTGAATTAATTAGCATTACAGTAAAAAGTTTAATGGCCGCAAAAATGCGCAGTTTTTTGACTATGCTGGGCATTATCATTGGAGTTTTTGCGGTGATCAGTTTGGTGAGCATGGGAGAAGGGCTGAAGGGGTTCATGTACGATCAGGTGGCTTCGCTTGGCACCGGCCCCAATTATATGGAACTCCACCCGGGGGCAAAACATGGCATGGGAGGGGCCAGCGGAGCCGAAATTACCTTTTCAGATGTAGCGGCACTAAGAGACCGGCTCGACACGGTTTCAGTGATTGACCCGCGCGTATTGCGTCCTGCCGATGCTTTTTTTGGCGACAAAAAGTTTTCGATTCCCATGGTCATGGGAACTAGCCAGCAAATGGTGGAAAGCTTCAATTGGAACGTTGCGGAAGGCCGGTTTTTTTCGGAAGCCGACGTATCGATGCGCAAAAAAGTATGCGTGTTAGGAAAAAAAGTTGCTACGGCTTTGTTTGGCGCACTCTCTCCCATTGGAGAAAAGATAAAAATTGATACCGACAGCTTTTTGGTGATGGGGGTGTTTGAAGAAAAGGGAGCGCTGTTTACGTTTGATTATGACGAAATGGCGGTAATTCCAATTACGGCGGCGGCCGATGTTTTTCATTTAAGCAAAGTAATGGAGGTTGGCATTACCGTCAAAAATGAACAGCTGGTGCCGCAAACGGTTGAAGAAATTAAAAAAATATTGATCCGGCGCCATGGGAAGGAGGATTTTCGCATCGATACCCAGGCCGAATCAATGGACATGCTGAATTCAATCATGAATGTTTTAACCGGCGTGGTGAGCGGCATTGCTGCGATCTCATTGATTGTCGGCGGCATCGGCATCATGAACATCATGCTGGTTTCGGTAACCGAGCGCACGCGCGAGATTGGCCTGCGTAAGGCCCTGGGCGCCCGAAAAAAAGATATTGTCCTGCAGTTTTTGGCGGAAGCGGTGGTCATCAGCCTGGCTGGCGGAATAATTGGGATTTTATCGGGCATTGGCTGTTCGTTTTTGTTTTTATCAATGGTTGGGTTCCCCTTAAAGATTTCGCTTAAGGCAATTTTGCTGGCGGCCGCGGTTTCAATGGGGGTGGGGGTGGTATCGGGCGTCTACCCGGCGATGCGGGCGGGACAGCTGGACCCGATTGAAGCGCTAAGGTATGAGTAGCGCCCTTTAATTTTCCTGGAGTTGGTTGCGCTGCTTAGCAGAACTCGCTCTTTTTGAAAATCGGGTCAAAATCGTAATTTTTTAATGCTTCGGCCGAGCCCTCTTCGCGGTCAACCACAGAGATAACTTTTATCACTTTGGCGCCGGCGGCTTCGGCGGCGAAGATGGCGGATAGAGTGGAAGCGCCGGTGGTAGCCACATCTTCTACAATTAATACATTCCAGCCGGGCTCGATAATTCCCTCAATTTTTTGCTGGGTGCCGTGTTCTTTGGCGGCTTTGCGGACAATAAAACCGGCCAGGTTGCTGAGCGTAATGACTGCGCCAATGATCGGATCGGCGCCTAATGTCAGCCCGCCCACGGCGTCAACTTTTAAGCCCTTAATTTTTTCTAAAATAATTTTCCCGATCAGACGCGCGCCTTCAGGATGCAACGTAACCTTGCGGCAGTCAATGTAAAAATTGCTTTTTTTGCCGGAGGATAGGGTAAACTCGCCGATTTTAACGGCTCGGTCTTTGAGTAGTTGTTTGAGTTGATCTCTTACAGTAGACATCGAGCAGGATTGTAACAGCTGGTTGAAACGGAAGTCAACTAAGCGATGGAAGTGCAAAGCCGCATTGCTCTGCCGCAGCTATAACGGTACCTTCTTTAAGTCAATCGGCGGCAAATTAAAAGTGCTGCCAACCGGGATGTTTACCCAGCCGGTATATTCGTATCTAATAAACGCCAGCTCAAACTTTATCCTGACTTTGAACCAGTTTAAATCTTCGGTCATCCCCAGCATGGTTACTTCGATGGGAAACCTGAAAACAACGTCTGCGTCTTTATTCGGGTCGGCATAAAGGGTTTTGAGCTGGGTTTTAAAAGGCACAAACGCCTGGGACATGGGCGCGGCCGCGGCCAGCACCAAAGCCAGCAAAAGCGTGCATACTATAGTTTTAGTCATTAAGCGTAGCATTCTATATAGTATATCGTGTTTTGGAGCTTTAAACTTGCGGCGTTGCTGAAATTTATTGGCGCGAGGCCTAAGCCGGCGCCAAAATAAATATTGAATTTCGTGAAATTTTTTTGCAAAAACGCCGAGAATCCCTTGGAAATCAACGGGTTGACAAGATTTGGCGGCGGCAGTAAAATGAGCGAACTTTGTTTGAAAATTACAGTTTGGAAGGAGAAAAAAATGACAAAGAAAATGTTGATTGGCTTCGTGATTCTGGTGTTTTGCCTGCCTCTGGTTTGCGGATTTGGGTCTACCCCCAAAACAGACAGTTCCTCTTCCTCCTCGGCCCAGTATAAGCACCTGATTGATAATTTTGAAGACGGCGATTTGGAGGCCGCGCCGGAATGGTTTAAGTTTGATGCCGCCAAAATCAAGGTTGAAAAAAATTCTACGCGCAAAGACGGGGACGCGGCGGTAGTGGAAGCGGTGGGGGCTTATTCAATTAATGTAACCGGCAACACAACTAAGTGGTACGTGGGCGGCATGGGGACCATGCTGGGGATTGATGCCTCAAAGTACCGCTCAATTGAGATGGATGTGTACGGCAACGGGCCGGATTCCGGAAAGATAAAAGTGGAAGTTTATGATGACGACAACGGAAACAACGACATTGAAGTGGGCAGCAATTGGGTTCCCAAATACGATGATTTGATGTATTTTGAAATCAACGTAAACTGGAAGGGCTGGAAGCATGTTTCCATTCCCTTTGACCAACTGACCATTTCCAATCCGGGCAAAGGCAACGGGACGTTTGATCCGTCAACTGCCGGCGGCTCCGGCGGCTTGGTTAAAGTTCAGATGATTTTTGTGTCCAACACCGAAACCGGGAAAATCAACTTTAACATTGATAATTTGGAGCTAGGGATATAGCGCGTAATTGATTTTGCGCCGGCCGCAGGCGCGCACTTAGTTTTCCAGGCCCCTAAGTTAGAGCATAACTTAGGGGCTTTTTGTTGGGTTGACGCTTTCTCTTAAGATAGAGTAGAATTGCTTACTCATGCGCTTTGGTTATTTTGACGAAAAAGCAAAAGAATATGTAATTGAAAAACCGGCCACGCCACTGCCTTGGATCAACTATTTAGGCAGTGAAAAATACTGCGCATTGATATCCAATACTGCCGGCGGCTACAGCTTTTTTGTTGACCCCCGCGAAAAACGCATCACCCGCTACCGCTATGATAATATTCCCTTTGACCAGGGCGGCCGATACATATATATCAGAGACAACCAGACGGGGAAATTTTGGTCGCCCACCTGGCAGCCGGTGCGCCAAGACCTGGATAAATATTCCTGCCGGCACGGGCTGGGATATACCGTAATTTCTTCAGAATGCAACGGCGTGGCGGCAGAAATAACTTACTTTGTCCCGCCGGGCGAAGATTTGGAAATTTGGCGCCTGGAAATCAAAAACCAAACCAAAAAACCCAAAAAACTGTCGCTTTTTTCTTACCTTGAAT
>Ga0265296_1002490_pt1 | contig 18450 bp, 17 predicted proteins | sample MunlanPumphouse1_FD_189073 | JGI IMG/M metagenome (GOLD analysis project Ga0265296, IMG submission 189073) | Groundwater microbial communities from a municipal landfill in Southern Ontario, Canada - Pumphouse #1 | ecosystem: Environmental > Aquatic > Deep subsurface > Groundwater | place...
TTCGAGCGTCATGAGATCATCACCGAGGCGGGCAACGAGATTCACCTCGTCACGGCCGTCCATGGCGACCAGCGCAACCCGACCATCTTCGTCCGCTGGGCGGAGAAGCCCTTCGGCCTCATGACGGTCATGGGCATGACGGACGGCTACGAACAGTTCATCGACGGTCACTCATTCCAGTGCGCTCGTGAGGTCAAGTACGGAGCGCTCGGACGCCTCGTGGGACGCAAGCCCTACATGGTCAAGGAGACGACCGGCCGCAGTACGCGCCGCCGCTGGTGCCGACTCGCCACCATCGGGAAGATGGTGAATCTCACCACGCAGCAGGTCTGGGACAAGTACCAGTGCCTCTTCGACGGCGAGCGCGTGTGGTGCCCTGTCACCAACGACGAACGACTCGTCGCCGTGAACCACATCCAACCGCAAGAGCGACCCGAGGAACTTCGTGGCCTCGAGATCGACCACCTCGACCTCTACGTGGGTCGGCAGGTTCCCGAGATCAACGAGCACATCTGGGTACGTTCCTCCTGGGCACGGAGCGTCCTGGCACTCGAGGAGCTCGGCTGGCCTGGCACCGCGGAGTTCCAGAAGGCCAACGCGGCCTGACACGTCGTTCGCGACCGACGTGTCCTGATCGCCTCACCACGCACGCGCGTTTCTTCTTCGGAAGAGGCGCTATTATTTTCTCCAATCTGCGGAGGCTTAGCCCCCGCGGCGCGGGGGCTAAGCCTCCGCGTTTATTGATCAAAGTTGCCTTAGGACGTTCCTCAACTGCCTAGCTGCGTCCTCTTGGTCGTCATACTCTATGTGATACACAACGGCTGGATTTCCAAGAACGAACTTAGAAACAGACGATCCTTTTTTTGAAACCAAGACTACATGCTTCCCTGCCCTGTACGCCTCCACGAGTTCGCCGCCGACTCCAAGCGAAGGAACACTCACCTCCGCGACTGTCACGTCCGCACGTCCGACTTCACCAGTCGCCCATTCGTAAACTAAACGTGACTCACGAGGACTCAACTGTTCACCAGAATCTCGATGCGGGATGCACGTCTTACAACCAAGAGCTTCAGCCACACTACCAAGCAACTCATAAAACGCTCGCTGACGTTCAATCTCCTCCACGTTGGTTAATGGACCCGCGATATACACACTCCTCACGCTCGGCGTGAGCGTCTCCCCATACACCCTCTCTCGAGAAAACCGCTCATGCGCATCGTCGACGACGTACAAATCGCGCACGCCAGCTTCAATCAAGGCTGTCCAACACGGCTCACACGCCCACCAGTGACCAAACATGTACACGTCAGCTCCGACAGGATCCACGTGAGCCTCCCGCGCCGCCTGCAAAACCATCCTCTCACTGTGTCCTGGCGCATCGTGAAGATCACACAGCTCGTACCCCGTCCCGCTAGGACAGTCCAAGACGATCCTCGGACATACATGCACCTTCCCAGGTCCACGATTAAATCCATTGCCAGCTCGCGCAACAACAACTCCGTCCCCGCCCGAACGACCTGGGTCGTCCGGTCGGGCGGGCTTCACCATCACGATCCCAACCGGATACAGAGGATCGCCAGCGCACTCCTCCCGCGCCTTGGCCGCCTCGAGCATGAATGGATGATCCGCAGGAACGTATTTCAAAAAACGATCAGCTGGCATGTAAGGATATTCGATGGAGGGCATAGAGATGGGTGAGGAGGGTTAGGAGGTGTAGGAAGGTTAGAAGGGTTAGGAAAAGGTTAGGAAGGTTAGGAGGTGTAGGAGGGTTAGAAGGGTTAGGAAGATTGGAACGAATTCTGTTATACTTAGTTCGACGTTAGCTTATTAACCAATTTCACCTCCTCACCCTCCTACACCTCCTAACCCTCCTACCCTTTCCCACTATGAACCAACCAATAGACATTGAGCAAGAAGCTAAACAACTCGGCGAGCGCTTTGCGCTTCTCTTAGCTGCGGCCGAAATGCCCGACGAGGTGAAAGCAGGCTTCATTGCCATGATGCCCGAGATGTCACCAGAGCAACTCGATCGGCTCATGAAAGTCTTGGAGGCAAACGTCCACGATACGGCCGTGGGACAGAATCAAGAGCTCGGCAAGGCGATCCAAAAGGCACAAGGCGAGTACGAAGCCGCTCAAGCTGTCGCGCAAGCAAAAGCCATGAGTGCGCTTGATGAGATTGAGACGACCTTGAAACAAGCCGACGTATGAGCTGGACGCGCTTGCAAAACATTTTACAAACCCGTCCTCTCGATCGAGAGACCAAGCTCATGCTGATTGATCTGCTCTCGATGTCGAGCGACCCAAAGCTGGAGGAAGATCTTTTCAAGCTCGTGTTTGCGTGGGAGGAATCAGAAGTGGCCACGGAGCATCAGCTCACCGAGGGAATCAAGAAAATAATGGACGAGTACAACCGAGAGGAAGCTCACGCTGAAAAAGAAAAACACAAAGCCTCCCTCACCCTCGCCGACGATCTGCAACGCACCGCGCGCATTCAACAGCTTAGAGACTATCTCCAAACCCTATGAGCCCTATGCCAAAAGTTCCACCACCAGGAGAAGGTGCTGACCCAGCCGCGCTTGAGCAAAAAAAAGGCGTGACACTTCCCCGCCACGTTCGTCCTGGTGTGCCAGCGGAGACGGCTCCTGTTTCGGTTCCGGCTGCTACGGCACCAGAGACAGCCACCACTCCATCTGAACCAACGAGAGCATCTACACCAGCAACCCATGTTGAGGTTGTTGTTGTGCAACATGTTGTTGTGCCAGCGGCACCAGAGTCAAAAAAAAGAAGGACTGCACCAAAGAAAAAAGCTCCAGATACTTTTTCGTTACCTGAACCACCACCGATTCTCGTCGATCACGAGAGACCTCTGCCTCCAGAATTTACAGAAAAACAATTCACCAAAATTGTCGTGCACATTATTGGTGAGAGAGGAATTGTGGGTGATCTGAGTACTGACTGGTTAACAGATTTTCTCTCCGAGCATTACAAACTTGATAGAACTGGAGTTGCTCTCATGCGCCAGGCTCTAGAAGAACGTGGAGTAATCGGTCACACTGGAGTGACACGAAAAATTCTCGTTGACCGATGGCCGCTGAGTAACTCAGCACCACAATCAACACAAGCTTCTTCCCTCGACGCCGCGCCTGCGACACCTGCACCAGACCCCGACGCTCCCAAGCCGCTTATTCCTGTCAAACGTCCAAGACTCTCAAGCCTGCCAGCCCGAGCAGAAGCATCGCCTGCTCCAGCATCTCCAGAACCCGCAGTGGCTGCAGCGGCTCCAACATCGCCAGAACCGGCCCCTGCCACACCAGCAATCCCTCCACGACGTCGTCTTTCAAGTCTGCCAGGCCGAGCACCGGCTCCGGCCCCAGCTCCCGAGGCAGCTCCTGCCGCTCCGCCAGAGCCACCAGAGACTGCTCCTGCCGCTCTTGAACCAGCAAGACCCATCCTCACACGTGCAGGTGGAGCGGCAGCGGATTTGACGACTCCCGAACCAGCGCCTGCAAGACGACCTCTCACAATCCCCACACGAGTAGTAGGAAGTACACTGCCACCATCACAGCGACCAGAGGCAGCACCTGCAACCCCACCCACTCCACCAGAACCAGCTCCCGTCACTCCACCAGAGGCTGCACCTGCTACCCCACCTGCTACTCCCGAGACTCCTCCCACACCTCCTGCTCCTGAAGCAAAGCAAGGCTTCTTCGATTCGATCACCTCTTCTTTTCGCGGAGCCGCCGATCGGTTTATGGCTCGCTTTCGTGGCGAGGTGACGGCGAAGGATGAAAAGGACTACAAACCCACTGGCTCGGACGTCAGCAAGAGTATTGCCGCAGGACTCATGAGCGTGGTTGCCAGCTACACGGGAATTAAAATCGTCGCCGACCTCCCCGAGTGGTTGACGCAAAAATACTTCACCGCTCAAGAACGCAAGCTCATCAAAGATGCGCTCAAATCAACAAAGACAGAACCTGATAATGTCACAGAAGATGTGATCTCGCTAGAGACGAGAATGACGAAACTGGAAGAAGCAATCCGAGCCTCAAAATTCTTGACGGTAGAAAAACAGAAAGCCCTCATACAACAAGCTCAAGACGCGCTAAACAGAAAAGAGAATGACAACCTGATGGCAAGGACCAAGCGCGACAAAGAGATCGCTTTGCTCATTGACGCAGCCATCCAATCTCGCATCAAAAATACACAAGTCCTCAAGGAGACGCTCAACTCGGCTCTCATGCTGACCGGGCTCTCTGCCATGCGAGGCGTAGCGTATGGATCTGTTGCCTTGTATGAACGCTACTCACGCCTCTCACAAGAAAAGAAAGCTCACGGTGTTGCTCCTGGCGTGAGCTTCAATGAACTCATCGTGGGCGGCATGAAGGAAACCTGGGCTCAACTCAAAGGCGGAGGAGCAGAGACAACAGCAGGCAAGGCGCTCAACTTTGTGCAGGGCGCGACGGTCGTGTTGCGCGCGGCAGGATTTGCTGAACTCGCAATCAGTGAGGTTCTGGAAGAAGGCGGCGCGTCCAGTATGATCAATGCAAGCCTCAAAGCATGGGAAGAAAAAAGCGCTGGGCAATTCGCACTGGACAACGCGAAGGAACCGTGGCAACGGCTCGGTTCGCTGTTTGGAATGGCGAGCGATGCCCTCGGCCATAGCCCTACGGGCGATGCAGTAACTGGAGATAAAGATCATATCAATCTGGGCGCCAGTGACGCGACTACTGGTCAGGAACTTGATGCCTTTGGTAACCCTATCGATTTTGGCACAAGCGACGCGAATACGGGTCAGGATCTCGATGAGTTTGGTAAACCTACTGGAGTTGTTGCGCCGATTGAATTCACGGAGAACCAAATCAAAACAGGAATGGTTCATAAGGGCGACGGCATTATTAAGATCCTTCAACGCCAAGGCTTGAGCGCGAAAGCCGCGCTTGATGCATCTCGTGAGGCTGGAATCGTCCGCCCAGATGGCGACACGCGTTTGGCCACCGAAGCCATCGGCCGCATCTCTGTGCTCGCTCATGAAACAGACGGTCACGTGGTCATTGCGTTCCACGACGCACAGACAGGCAACACGCTCTCGTTGGATGAAGCGCGTGCACAAGGGTTTACGTATGAGCACGGTAGTGGCTCGCCAACAATCGCAGAGCCACCTCCAGCGACCGAAGGAACCACGGAAGTGCCACATGCACTCGCGGGAGGAAATCTTAATTTAAACACGATCGAAGGAGGATTTAATTTCAACATGGACACGAGTGGACTCACATCTGTTCAGCTTAACGGCATGACCGATGTGAACGCCATCGAGATGGCAGGGACGACAGAGCTTGCTCTACAACAAGAGGACGTAAAAAATCTCTCCCAACGCATGGTAAGCACGCAGACGATTCTGCACAGACTCGATGCGCGACATCTTGGAGACAGCGCTGAAGCTCAAGTCTTACGACTAAGCCTGCAACAGGATCTTGCGCAGGCACAGAGCATGAATGTCTTTGACAGAGTAGACCTTCAAAAAATTCAGGTAGACGCAAATCGATTTAACGCGGACGCACTTCAGTCCGTTCAAGCTTCTGATCGCCTCAACGACATTCGTATTCCTGGCCTTGGAAAAATTGAGTTCACCTACGACGCAGACGGGAAGCCAGAGTTTGACTTGCACCAACTCATCACAGATGCCAAACCCATTCTTCAGTCGCGCGCGGCCAACATGCTTGTGGAAGGCTGGGAGAATACCGTGGCTGGAAGCTACATCTCACAACAGGAAATCGCTGTCGCTGGACCAGTGTATCTCATGAACGAGGCGCTCAAGGAGCTGAAGGCTGGTGGACATGGTGAGTCCGCGCAAGCCAAATTCCTGACCACACAACTTGGCTTATACTTGCGAGAGAACGCTGGGGTCTTGGATGGAAACAACGCAATCGTAAAAGACGCGGCAGAGCGCGCCGGAGTGGACACGGTAATCTTCCAGCGCGTTGCTCAGGACGACGGGATGTCGTAGTGCAACAACACCGTCTGTTCATTGAGCTTGGTCACTTCGACCAGGCTCATTTGAATTCGATCAAATCCTTGCGCGAGCGGAATACCGCCGCCAAATAAAATCGGCTCTACTGTGAGGTACACGTCTGTCACGAGTCCTGCTTGGAGAAACTGACTGTACACGGATGAGCCTCCGCCGATAACGAGTTGCGTGATGCCCTCAGACTCAAGACGGGCGATGAGAGCTTGTGCAGATGTACTCACAAATTCAACACTAGCCTCGACCCCCCCTTGCCCCCCCTTCGTAAGGGGGGGAAGTTCTTGGTCGCTCAACACAATCAATCTCCTCCCCTTGAGCGGCTTCCCGATAGTTTCAAACGTCCGGCGTCCCATCACAACCACGCCTGCTTCTTTTGTCTTGGCAACAAAAAAAGCCGTGTCCTCGCGGGAGGTCCAATCCAACGAACTCTGATTTTCCGACTGCGCAATCTTGCCATCAGCAGAGATCGCGGCGATCAAGATAATTTTCATAAGCGAGTCTCCCCCTCCTTTTCAAGGAGGGGTAAGGGGTGGTTATAACTTCAGAAGCGATAACCCCCTCTAACTCCCCCTTCCGCCTTCGCCAAGGCTTCCACCTCTGCTGAAGCTACGGTGGACAGGTCGGTGGACAGGTGAAAAGGGGGAGAACCGGAAGTTAATACACATTCACCGTGATCTTTAAATTCTCAATCGGTGCCAGCGGCTGGTACTGATCTTTCAACTGCCGGAAAATTTCATCCACGAGCGTACCGTCACCTTGTGTGGCGCGCGCAAACGCGCCTGGCGGAACCGTGAGCTTCACTGGAGCGTGATCGTGATTGCGCGTCATGATCTCACGAGCGCCGTCAAAATGGTCATCGTAGATATGAGCGTTGCTGATCGAGTGTGTATAGATGCCTGGCTCAACTCCGAGTCGCTCCGCAAGCAGACATTGAAGCAGAGCAAACCCGGCCGCGTCGTGCGGACAGCCAAGCATCATGTCGTTGCTTCTCACGATGTTGTGCAGGTGAAGTTTTCCACCGGCAATGTTCACAGTGAACGTGTATGGACATGGCAGATTCATTTTGGTGTCCACGGCCAGACCGTCATCAGCAGGATCCCAGGTGACGACCACCGCGTGGCGTGAATGTGGATTTTGTGTGAGGTGATCGATCAAGCCCGCGATTTGATCACGTCCGAAGTGATGCCGCCAGCGGTAGCCATACGCGGCCTTCACAGTGCCATCCTCCTCTAAAAAGTCGTCCCAAATTTTTGTGTACGTGCGCAACCAGTCCGGTCGGTTCTCGCCCATGAGGTACCACACCTGTTCAGCGACAAAAAGCTTCAGGGGGATTTTGCGCAGGGTCAAAAGCGGAAACGATTCCGAGACGTCCACGCGCAGGGTCACGCCTGGCAACATCCGCGTGGTGCGTCCAGACCATGGATTTGGAATCTCGTAGCCATGATCCATGATGTTCCCAATCGCCTCGCGGTACTGAATATCGAATGGGGTCATAACCCGACAATGAATGGTGACGACGTCACCAGAACATCAATGTTTAAACCGTCATCTGGTGACCGCCACCAGATGAACTCACCATACTGTAGCAGACCGCCCCTCTGTTTCCAACAACGTCATTTCAAGCTAAAATGCGAACGTTCTTAACAGACTGTGGAAAACTCCGTATACTTATGCAAAGAGAAGGTCGATTCATCATGGTGGATGGTCTCACAGGCTCTGGGAAGTCTACGATCATGAACGCGGTTCATGGCTGGGCGGTTGCCTGTGGCCACCGCATCTGGCGCCTGCAAGACTGGAAGGAACCTGCTCCACCACGTTTTGAAGACATTGCCGACTACGACGTGTACTTCACCTACGAGCCAACGCGATCGTGGGTGGGCAGTGCCATTCGCTACGAACTCTCACGCGAGGACGAGCCCTACGGTGGTGAAGAGCTTGCTCATGCGTTCGCTCTGGATCGTGAGATCAGTTACCGACGTCTGATCATTCCCGCACTCAAAGCTGGCAAGACGATCATCCAAGATCGTGGAGTCGGGAGTTCGCTCGTATACCAACCGGTGATGCCACGTAGCGTCCCACTTGAAACGGTGCTTGCGCTTCCTGGAAATAAACTTGCGCTTCTGCACGCGCCAGACGCTCTCATCCTCACGCGATTGGATGCCGAGGTCGCCATGGAACGCATCCGCGCGCGCTGTGATGATTCCAAAGGCGTATTCGCCGATCTCAACTTTATCAAAACGCAGGGGGAACGTTTTGCGAGTGCCTGGCTCAAAGAACTTTTTGAAACTCAAGGCACTCGCGTACTTGAACTCGACACTGGAGGGACACTTAAGGAAAGTCAAACACGCGCAACAGAGCTCATCGAAGAAATTTTAACAACATGCTAGCTATGCCAAAAATGCTCATTTCCGTCGGTGAACTTATTGATGAGTCGTGGGAAATCTATCGCTCACGGTTCGTTGAACTCATGACGATCTCTGGCTGGCTCATCCTGACAGCCATTTTGTACGCGATCGCGCTCGCCTTTTATCCAGCCGCAAGCAAGCTTCAACTAGAGGCTGGGCTTTCTGGTGTTGAAAACTTCGGGGTAATTTTGTTCTCCATCACAACTTTCGTTATCACGCCGATTGTCAGTTTCTGGATCTACACTTCTGTGACACGCGCGATAGGAATGCACATTTCTGAAAAACGCGTCGATCCAAAAAAAGCCATGCAGGAAGGCAAGGCTGTTTTTCTCCCAACGCTGTTCACCACATTGATGGTTCTGCTCATGATCTTACTGGCCATCGTTATCGGCTTTGCCCCACCTGTCGTGCTTGCCACCATCGGCTCTCTCGTTCGTTTTTCACCGTTGATTATTTTAGCGAACATCCTGCTCATCATCGGTGTTTTCGTTGCCCTCTTCCTCACAATCAAATGGTCTGTCACCTATCTTTTGTCTCCTCTGTTCACGATTCTTGATGGCGTCAAAGGAAAAGCGGCTTTGGAAGGAAGCCGTCGTTTGATCGAGGGTCGCTTCTTTGCCGTTCTCGCGCGCGTCGCCGTTCCAAAACTCGTGTTTTTAATCTTCGGTGCGGCCGCGATGTATCTCATTTCCTACGTGGTTGCCATCATCATCGATGCCTCCGCTGGATTAAGCCTTGATATTCAACTGCGCGTTGGCACCATGTTGCAAACCATCGTTCCGATTTTGATTGCCGCGTTTGTGAACCCACTCGTTCTCATTTCAGACGTACTGCTGTTGAGATCGCTTCAAAAGTAGGTAGATAAGGTGGATGAGGTAGATAAGGTGGAAAAGGTGTTCGGAGTTCGGAATCCGGAACCACCTTATCCACCTAATCCACCTACCCACCTTTTAGCTATGCCCCTGTTAGATCCCATCGAACTTCTTCGCGATTCTTGGAACCTCTACCGCGCGCACCTCTGGTCACTGGTCGGTTACTCTGCCTGGATGCTGTTGCCTGTGGGCGCGCTTTTTCTGTTGACCTTTGCCCCTGATCACTGGCTCGTGTTTGTCGTCTCTCTGCTTCTTACCATCATCCAAATCTATCTGGCTCTATGGATGACCATCGCGATTGTCCGCTCAACTCACCGTATCGCGCAAAAACAAGAAGTCAACCCAACCGCCATCGCTCACGATGCTCTCGTCCAACTCTTGCCACTCTTGAAAACAGTTGTCTTGCAAGGACTGATAATCCTCGGAGGTCTACTGCTCTTCATCATTCCAGGTCTCGTCTTTTCATTCTGGTACGCCTTTGCACAACTCGCAACAATTTTGGATGACAAGCGTCCTGTGGAAGCGCTCGTCTTCAGCAAGTCTCTTGTCGAAGGTCGATTTTGGCCGGTCGTGTGGCGCGTCGTTGGCGGACCAATTCTCCTTGCCGCCATTTATTCCCTTGTCATTGGATTCGTTCTCATGCTCATCGGACAACTCATGGGAATCGATTCCGCCGCGCTCATGGCAGAGGATAGCCCAGACTGGATCACTTTGATTGAATCCGTCGGCGAAGTTTTCTTCATTCCTTTCATCCTCGTCTACACCGTTCTGCTCTTTCACGATCTCAAAAAACATCCAGTCAAACCTGTGCTTGATAAGAGTTGCGACGTAGCGTAATCTCACGATCATTGAACCATAATTCCCTCTGTGTCATCCTGACGACGAGTGAACGAGGAGGAAGGATCCCATTTCTGATTCAATCACTCTGAATGAGATCCCTCGTCGATGACTCCTCGGGATGACAGGAACATTTTATGACCTACGAACCGATTATCGGCCTGGAAATTCACGTCCAGCTCAAAACCAAAACGAAGATGTTTTGTTCGTGTGCAGCTCACGATCAAGGCGTTCCTCCAAACACTAACGTCTGTCCTATTTGTCTGGGACACCCAGGTGTCCTGCCTGTGCCAAACGAGGTAGCCATTCGCTACGGTGTGTTGATGGGCTTGGCGCTCAACTGTGAAATCGCCGCGCACTCAAAGTTCGATCGCAAGAATTATTTTTATCCTGATCTCCCAAAGGGGTACCAAATCTCACAGTTCGATTTGCCGATCGCCATCCATGGGTCTGTCGAAATCGATGTTCCTGGCGGTGAACGTGAACACGTGAAGATCGGCATCACGCGTGCTCACCTAGAAGAAGACGCCGCCAAGTCATTTCATACAACAGACGGAAGCACGTGCGTCGATTTCAATCGTGGCGGAACGCCACTTGTGGAGATCGTCACCGAGCCTGATTTTCGTTCATCCAAGGAAGCAAAGATTTTTCTCAATGAGTTGCGGCTGATCGCACGCTATCTAGGAGTCTCGGATGCGGACATGGAAAAGGGAAACTTGCGTTGCGACGCCAATGTCTCACTGCGTCGTCTCGATGAAAAGGGTGATGTCATCGGTGAGCGCTTCAATCCAAAAACAGAAGTCAAAAATCTGAACTCATTCCGCCACGTCGAACGCGCGATCGAGTTTGAAATTGCGCGCCAGACACACTTGTGGGAGTCAGACACGCCACCGCTCATCTCCACAACCCGCGGATGGAACGACACACACGGCAGAACAGAAAAACAACGCTCAAAAGAAGAAGCCGCCGACTATCGCTACTTCCCCGAGCCTGACATTCCACCACTCGCTCTAACCGCGATTGCCGATGAGATGCGCATGAAGCTCCCAGAATTGCCAGCCGCTCGACGTGTCCGATTTGTGAGCGAATACAATTTGAAGCCCGCCGATGCGCGCCAAATCTGTGACGATCCAGCGCTCGCGGATTTCGTCGAACACGTTTTTTCTGAACTGGATTCTTGGCTACGCGCTCTGCCGGAAATGGAGGCGTTGGATGAGAACGGACTCACCAAAGAACGCGACAAACTTGCCAATCTTGTTTCTGGTTGGCTCCTCTCCAAACTCATGGGGCTCATGGCAGAGCGTAGTATTGATGTTCGCACAATGAAGATCACGCCAGAAAACTTCGCGGAGTTCATCACTCTGATCGCTGGACGCAAAATCAACAACACCACAGGCCTCACGATCTTGAGCGCAATGCTCGACGACGGTGACGATCCTTCTCACATCATGGAAGACAAGCAACTCGGCAGTATGGACAACGCCAGTGAGCTCGCCGAAATCGTGAGCCGTGTGCTCGAAGAAAATCCAGCCGAGGTCTTGCGCTACCAAGCCGGCGAAGAACAGCTCCTCAAACTCTTCATCGGCATCGTCATGAAATCCACCGAAGGCACCGCCGACGCCGCGATGACAAAAAATATTCTGCTTGTGAAACTCAAGGGTGAGTAAATGCTCTCAAGATTTTTTCGGCTTCACTTACATTCGTCACCCACACAATCCTCTCATCTCGCATAAACCAAGTCATCTGCCGCTTGGCATAAGCGCGGGTGGCTTTTTTGATTTCTTCGATGGCTTCATCCAGAGTTGATTGACCTTCAAGGTACGAACACACTTGCCGATACCCGATGCCGGTCATGGACTCGATCTCACAACCATAACGCTCACGCAATCGTCTCACTTCCTCCACGAGTCCACCGTCGCTCCCGCTGGAGCTCTGGTGGATTTTCAATCCGCTCTTGATCATCTCGTCCACGCGCTTGTTGATCCGCTCGTTCAACTCCTCGCGAGGAACCGACAAACCGATCTGTAACACGTCATACTTGGACTCCCCGCGAGTCTGCTGTTCGCTCCACGGTTTCCCTGTGAGCTTGGTCACTTCCAGAGCGCGAACGACACGCCGCTTGTTGTCACGATCGATAACCTGCGCTCCTGCTGGATCGAGAGCTTGATACTCTAGAAACAAATCCTCGAGTCCCCGCGCCTCAAGTGCCTCTCGCAAGGCTGGATCGCGCGCTGTCTTCGTCAGATCAAGATCGTCAATCACTGCACGCAGCCACAGTCCTGTTCCGCCAACCATGATTGGCAGACGTCCTCGACTCAAAATTTCATCGGTCTTATTGGTCGCATAGGTCTTATAGTCCGCGACAGAAAAGAGTTCATCTGGATCCACAAGATCAATCCCCCACTGTTCCTCTTTTCCCTTCGCCGTCCCGATATCCATCCCTCGATACACTTGGCGAGAGTCAACCGAAATCAACTCGCCGTTAAGACGTTTGGCGAGATCGAGCGCGAGAGAGGTTTTCCCCGAAGCCGTCGGACCGACGATGACAAGAATTTTTGGTTTCATACCTGTTCTCCTTCCAAAATCCACATATCAGCCTTGGTAATTTTCACGTCCACAATCTTCCCTACAAGATCCTCTCTCCCGGGGAATCGCACCAACTTCATCTCACGAGAATTCCCAAAACAATACCCTGGCTGTGCCGCCATCGTCTCCTGAATCTTCTTGGGCATTGCGAGCATTCCATCGGTGATCTTTGGTGGCTCATGACGGTCGACGAGAACAGATACGACCTTTCCCTGATACGCCTGGTTCTTCTCAAGAACAATCCTCTCTTGAATCTCCTGCAACAGATTCCACCGACGTTTCTTCTCCTCCAAACTCACATCATCCTTGAACGCCTTTGCCGCCGCTGTGCCTGAACGCACCGAGTATCGAGCGGTGTAGGAGATGTCAAAACGGATCTTCTCGTAGAGCTCTACGGTCTTTTCAAACTGCTCGGGACTCTCACCTGCGAATCCAACGATGATATCCGTCCCGATCGCAAGATCAGGGATCTTTGCTCGCAGACGATCAACGACATCGATGTACTGAGCGACCGTGTAGCGCCGATTCATCCTTCGCAGAACCTCATCGTCACCGCACTGCACGGGAAGATGGATGAAATTCAAGTGAGCCGAAAGCGTCATCGCATCGATCACTTCGTCGGTCATGTGAAGCGGATGCGGCGCGGTGAAGTGCAGACGCTTGATGCCATTAATTTGATTCACCTCCCAGAGCAACGCTGCAAAATGATCGCCTCCGTCTAACGAACGGGCCTGAAGGCCCTTTGAATTCAAAGCCCCTTCAGGGGCGTTTGTTCTTTTGCAGAGATCTCTGTATGGATTGTTGTTCGCAAAATTCTCCGGATCCGGTGCGCGGTAACTGTTCACCGTCTGACCAAGCAATGTCACTTCAACACAGCCGTGCAGAGCAAGCTCACGTATTTCATCGAGTATGTCTTTCATCGGTCGGTTCTTCTCAAGCCCACGAGCAAACGGAACGACACAGTACGTACAAAACTTATTACAACCCGTCTGAATCGACACGAACGCTTGTGTCAGACGATGATAGTCAGGACGAACCTTCAAATAATCCTCGAGCGTGTCCGCGCTGTTCACGAGCTCCGGACGCATCTCTCCCAGCCATCGCGGGAGCTGTCCCATGTCCTTGGTCGGAAAGTAGAGATCAACCAACGGCAACCGTTTACGAATCGCTCCATGACGATCACGCCCAGGCATGCAACCTGTCACGCCGATGATCAGCTCTGGACGTTGTTCTTTGAGAGGTTGTAGAGAGTGGATCAAACTGAAGACTCTGTCCTCTGCGCTCTGCCGCACAGAGCACGTGTTCACCAGAATCACGTCGGCATTTTTTTGATCAACGGTCGACTCTAATCCAACGCCTTTCAAAATCGTCTCCATGCGTTCTGAATCGCTCTTGTTCATCTGACAGCCGTAGGTAATGAGGTGATAAGAAGGCATAGGGACAGAGGTGGGTAGGTGGTTAGGTGGGTAGGTGTTCGGAATCCGGAATCCGGAACCACCTTACCACCTACCCACCTATCCACCTACTTAAAAAGCCGACTGATGAAGTTCAGCCGGCGACGTGCGTTGCGGTCTCTCCAATAGGTCTCTCAAAGACTTCTTGGATCCCTGACCGTGTAAAATGCGACGAGAGCCGCACACAGAAGCCTCCAGTTTGGGTTGACTCCTCTTGTCACTTGTTGCATGCGCATCGCCTTGTAAAGCCTGTTGAGCGGTTCCTCGAGCCAGCGAGGACTCGCGACGCGCTCGACCTCTTCCGCCACTAGCGTAACGAGACCAAGACAGGCTTCTACCGACGATTGATTGTTTGGTCTGTTCGGTCTGTACGGATTGTGCTCACACAGCCAAGCTTCGATGGCTATGAGATCGTCATCCGTAAACGACATGCCAACTAGTGCGTGGAGCAGTAGCTCCACATCACCACTAGCAAAAATGAATTTTTCACCTAACCCCCGACCCAGCGTCATTCGATCCAAGAGCGCTACGACCCTTGGATCGTCCTTGAACCTATCTTCGTCTTGTGGCACGGGCTGACATGCCTCGTCCTTTCTCACGAGCCTAAGATTGCTCATGTTGATGACTCCTTTTTGTTTGCAGGGATATAAAAATCTTTGCAAATTACAGCCGACCTGTCAATATGTCCTGTTGACAGAGGACAAGCTTTGTACTATCGTTTAGCCATAATTCCTATTCAGCATTTAATTTTAAAAAACATTATGGGACTATTTGGAAGACTGTTGGGCAAGGAAGGAGCTCAACCAAAGGAGACAGTCGAGTCTCCGAAAGCTGAAGCAGTAGAAGCCAAAGGATCTAGAGAGATGGGCAAAGAACGCGTCGACAAAATGCTCGCCACGGCGCGTGACGCAAAAAACGCAGCCATGACAAAAACTGGAAACGTACTGGGAAGAGTCGGCGGTGCCTTGCGCGATGCATTTTTCGCAACGATTGGAGGATCTGAAAAAGGTGGAAAAGCCGCTGTGAGTGGAGCCGTGGAGGGAGGAAAAGCCGTCACGCAGTATGCTCGCGAAACCAAAGCGGAGGTTGGACAGATTGTCACGAGTGGAATTGAAAAGGGAAATAAATTGGATGATGATGTCGCGGCTTTCCTCCAAACAAACGCCACTGCGGGAGTCGATAAATTAAACGGCTTTGCTGACTGGGTGCTTTCAGCAGAAAAAGAACTGAAAGAAAAAGCTCCTGGTGTCCATGCCGACATCCTTGCGCGCGCAGAAAAAGGCGCTCAAGATGTTGGAAACGAGATCACCGCCGCTGTGACAGAAGGAATCAAGCAATTTAATGCCTTCAAAGAATGGGCAGGCGCCGCACGAAAAGAATTTGCCCAAAAACGATCAGACGTTCATCAAGATGTTCTTGACCGCGCCGCGGATCGCATTCAACCCTTTGCCAATGTGGCAGACCAATTTGCCAGAAATGTACTCAACCTCCCACGTGATGTAAACACCGAACTTGGTATCCTGACAGCCAAAGCTGGTGCGGCCAAGGATCGATTTACCAAATCGGTCAATGAGGCTCGCATGAAGGCGACCGGAACAGCGGAGCTCAAGGGCGAAGTACTTGCTCTGCGTGCAGAGGTAGCCAAGCTCGCTGGCATGGTAAAAGCCTACGAACGGATCTCAACCATCGTTCCTGAATCTCAAAAAGTCATTGGAGATGAAACAGTTGATGCAGAGGCGGAGACAATTCCAAAAACCGTTGCCAAATAACCAGAGTCGTTATCAATTAACACGAAACATCTTATGACACGAGAGGAAGTCATCAAACTCGTCCAGGACTCTGACTTGAGCGCGGCTGGCAAAAATACCTGGATTTCTCGCATCCGCGAGGAGGGTCTTACTCAATCACTCGTCGATGATCTCAAGGGCGTCTTCCAAGTCGATATCGACGCAGGCTTTGATAAGCTAGGCATCGATATCTCCGACACTCCCGAGTACAAGGCAGCAGAATCCGCCATGGTCAAAGACGTCGAAGTTGCAAAAGCCGACTACGACCAAAAAATAGCCGCACTTACTTCGCAAGTCAAACAAGCAGAAGCAGACGCATTGAAGGCAGTCGATGATATCAAAATTCAAGCGGTCAAGGACAGCATCGCGTAAATAAAAAACACGACCTTCCCCTTGTCATCCCGCCTGCCCACCGAAGCTTTAGCGCAGGTGGGAGCGACGAGTCATCGAGGAGCCGAGGGATCTCTGCAGTCGCTGAGATTCCTCGGCTCCGACTCGTCGAACGAGCCTCCGCTCGGAATGACAAAGAGGTAAGGCCGTGTTTTTGTTTGCTAGACAGGAAACTGTGCCTGTTGCTTTGCCTGTGCGAGAAGATCACTTTGCGCGATCATGAGATCCTCTTTTTGTCCAAACACGTTCACCTTGAAATCCCCTCCTTCGACTTCCTTCCCGCCGATGACGATCGTCCAGGGAATCTTTGATGTCGCCGCGTTGCGAACTTTCTTGCCGACTTTTTCATCGGAGTCATCCAAGTCAGCACGGACTCCAGCCTGGGAGAGTTCGCCTAGGATCTTCTTTGCAAACGGAACGAACGCATCACTCACCGTTGCCAGACGGATCTGCACCGGTGCAAGCCAGAACGGAAAAGCGCCGGCGTAGTGTTCGATAAGCACGGCCATGAATCGCTCAAGCGATCCAGAGATCGCGCGGTGGATCATGACGGGACGCTTCTTTGTACCATCTTGCGCCGTGTACTCAAGCTCAAATCGTTCAGGTTGATTGAAGTCGAGTTGAATCGTGGCAAGCTGCCACGTACGGCCAATCGCGTCGGTTGCCATGAAATCAATCTTCGGCCCATAGAACGCCGCCTCCCCTACTCCCAACTCGTACTGAACCTGCAGATCGGTCAAGAGCTCTTTCAATGTCCCCGTCGCGTTCTCCCACACGTCTGCGCCGCCGAGATATTTTTCTGGATGCTCCGGATCGTTCACACTCAACCGAACCGACAGTGGCATCCCAAACGCCTGGTAGAACTTGGTGATGATTTCGTAAATGCCGCGCGCTTCGTCTTTGACTTGCTCGAGCGCACAGAACAGATGGGCATCGTCTTGGGTAATCGACCGGACACGCATGAGTCCAGCGAGCTGTCCGGTGTTCTCATCGCGATAGACAGTCGTCACCTCTGAAAAACGGATCGGAAGATCACGATAGGATCGAGGCTCGCTCGCAAAAATCTGCGTGTGATGCGGACAGTTCATCGGTTTCAACACAAATGCATCATCAGACTTTTTACTCGAGACATGAAAAATGTCGTCCGCAAACTTGTCCCAGTGACCACTTGTTTTATAAAGATCGCTCTTGGCAAGATGAGGGATATGCACGCGTTCATAGCCATACGGTTTCATGAGCGACCAGACAAATTCGTCCAAGAGCCGTCGCATCGTCGTGCCTTTTGGCGTAAACAGCGGAAGACCCGAGCCAACCAGTGGTGAGAAGGCAAAGAGTCCAAGCTCGGCACCAAGTTTACGATGATCGCGCTTCTTCGCTTCCTCGAGCATCACCAAGTGCTTCTCAAGCTCCTCGCGTGTTTCAAAAGCCACAGCGTAAATACGCGTAAGCTGATCGTTCTTCTCGCTCCCCCGCCAGTAGGCTCCAGCGACTTTGGTGAGCTTAAACGAGAATGGATCGACATGTAACAGCGAGTCAGCATGGCCACCGCGGCACAGATCGGCATAGGCGCCAGAGCGATACAAAGTCAGCGTCTGGCCATCCTTGGAAAACTCGTCGATCATCTCGAGCTTGTACTTGTTGTCGGCAAATGCAGTGCGTGCCTGATCGGCTGTTACTTCCTCTCGATCAAACGAAGAAAAGGTCGGGAGCAACTCGCGCATTTTCTCTTCGATCTTTGGAAGATCTTCCTCCGAGATGGGCTTCTCAAATGCGAAGTCATAATAAAATCCGTCCTCAATGGCAGGACCGATGGTACGCTTGGTGTCTGGATAAAGCTCCATGACCGCGGCGGCTAGCAGGTGCGCAAGCGAATGGCGCAAGTGTTCAAATGATTCTTGGTTCATACTTCCAAATTCCTAATTCCTAATTCAAAAGGCCGTCTTTAATGACCGCCTTACTGTACGATAAACGTTACTGAATTTCAATACACAGACTACACACAAGGGCCGACTTGTCCCTCGAAGCTCGACAAGATCGAGCGAAGTGGGACCTGTCCCTCGAAGCTCGACAAGATCGAGCGAAGTGGGACCTGTCC
>Ga0265296_1002491_pt1 | contig 18447 bp, 21 predicted proteins | sample MunlanPumphouse1_FD_189073 | JGI IMG/M metagenome (GOLD analysis project Ga0265296, IMG submission 189073) | Groundwater microbial communities from a municipal landfill in Southern Ontario, Canada - Pumphouse #1 | ecosystem: Environmental > Aquatic > Deep subsurface > Groundwater | place...
GGGGAAATTGCGGGTGCGGTACTTGGACGGGGTGAGCGAATAGAACAGCATGTAGATCGCCAGGAACAGGCCCAGCCCCGACACTCCGCGCGAGATCGCCACCACGCCCCACGACTGATATTGTTCGGGCAGCACGCGCGTCACAAACTGTTCGATGCCGACGATCAGCACCTGCATGCTGAACGACAGCAGCATCAGCACGACGGCGCCGGTGATGATGCCGATCGACAGCAGCCGATAGTGGAAGAAGCCCTTGCTGAAATGGGTGCCATAGGCGCGGCGCAGGATGTCGCGCACCGTTTCGATCAGGCTACCCACCGTCCACAGCGCAACGAGCGCGCCGAGCCACAGGAAGATGCCGGTGCGCGCGCTCATCACTTCGCGGATCGGCCCCGACAGCGCGTTGGCGACGGTCGGCGGCATCGTCGAAAACACCGCCTCGATCGCCGCTTCGCCGCCGACACTCCCGCCGAGCAGCGAGAAAGCGGCGGCGAGCAGGATGAAGAAGGGAAAGAGCGCGATCAGCGCCAGATAGGCAAGATTGCCCGCGTGGATGAAGCCATCGGTATAGGTGCCGACGACGACGCGGCGGACAATCTTGAAGGCGCGCGTTCCCGGCCCGAGCGTTTCGCGGCCGCGGTGGATCAATCCCTGCGCGCGGGCGCGCAGCTGGAACCGCTTGGCGCGCTCGGCGCGCGCTTCGGGCGAGTGCGGCGAATGGCCGCCCGCCAGAAATTCCTGATCGACCTCATTGGCGACCCGGCGCGCCAGCTCGTCGATGGCCGCGGCCTCCGCGGCCGTGCCTTCTTTGGGGGTGGCGTCAGCCACGCATCAGACGCCGAGGTCGGCCCGCACCGCGCGCGGATCGGTCCAGTCGCCGAGCAAGGCCGACAGCGCAGCGTTGTCAGCCGGCAGATCGACCATCAAACGGACGAGCTGGTCGCCGCGGTCGCCGCTCTTCTGACTGAAACCCTTGCCTTTCAGCCGCATCACCTTGCCCGAGGTCGATCCGGCGGGGATCGACAGCATCACCGGGCCATCGACGGTCGGCACCTTGACCTTGGCGCCCTTGACCGCCTCGTCCAGCGTCACCGGCAGGTCGAGCCGGATGTTGGCGCCGTCGCGCTCGAAAAAAGGATGGTCCTTGACCGTGATCGTCACAATGCCGTCGCCCGTGCCGCCCGGCCCCGGCTGCCCCTTGCCGGCCAGCCGCATCTGGGTACCGGTTTCGACCCCGGCGGGCAGCTTCAGGTCAATCGTGCCACCGTCGGCCAGCGTGATCCGCTGCGGCGCCTGCGTCGCGGCATCGACGAACGACACCGCGAGGCGATAGGCAACATTCGCGCCCTTAGGCGGCGGCGCGCTGCGGCCGCCAAAACCGCCGAACCCGCCGCCCGCAGCGGCGCCACCGCCGCGCCCGAACAGGCCTTCGAAAATGTCGCCGAAATCGGCGCCCTCGTTACCGAACCCGCTGAAACCGCCCGGCCCGCTACGCTGATCACCGCGGAAACCGCCACCGCCGCCATAACCGAACGGCATCGCCGGATTGCCGTCGCCGTCGATTTCGCCGCGATCGAACTGCGCGCGCTTCGTCTTGTCGGACAGGATGTCATACGCCCGCGTGACTTCAGAGAATTTCTCCGACGCCTTGGGATTGTCCTTGTTCTTGTCGGGGTGCAATTGCTTGGCGAGCTTGCGATAGGCGGTTTTGATTTCCGCTTCGCTTGCGCCTTTTGCGACGCCCAGGGTGGAATAGGGATCTGCCATATTGTTCCTGTAGCCCGATAAGTGATTGGCCGGGAAGGCCCGATTGCGCGTCGATGTGGGAATGTGTCGCGAAGCGGTCAAGTTCCGCCTTTCGTGTGGCCTCGCGCCGCAGTATGACCGCGCGCATGACAGATGATCCCTTTGCCCTGTTCGACGACTGGTTTGCCGAGGCGCGGGCGAGCGAGCCCAACGACGCCAACGCGATGGCGCTCGCAACGACAACGCCCGACGGGCATCCGTCGCTGCGCATGGTGCTGCTCAAGGGGCATGGTCCTGACGGTTTCGTCTTTTACACCAATCTCGACAGCCGCAAGGGCGGCGAGCTGGCAGCCAACCCGCACGTCGCGCTGCTGTTTCACTGGAAATCACTGCGGCGACAGATCCGCATCGAAGGCGCGGTGGCGCCGGTCGACGACGCCACCGCCGACGCTTATTTCGCGACGCGCAGCCGCGACAGTCAGCTCGGCGCCTGGGCCAGCGAGCAGTCGCGCCCGCTCGCCGACCGCGCGACGTTTGAGGGCCGCTTTGCCGATATGCAGGCGCGGTTCGACGGACAGGATGTGCCGCGCCCGCCGCGCTGGTCGGGGTGGCGCGTGACACCGTCGGCGATCGAATTCTGGCAGGATCGCGCGCACCGGCTGCACGAACGCATGGTTTATACGCGCACCGGCGATGGCTGGTCGAGCGGGATGCTTTACCCATGAGCGCGGCGCGGCGCCTGCCGATCAGCCAGGTCGATGCCTTTGCCAGCCGACCGTTTACCGGCAACCCCGCCGCGGTGATGCCGCTCGAAGAATGGCTGGGTGACGGTGTGTTGCAAGCGATCGCGGCCGAAAACAATCTCGCCGAAACCGCCTTCCTGATTCCCGACGAGAGCGGCGAGGCCGATTATGAGCTGCGCTGGTTCACCCCGACGGTCGAGGTTGCGCTCTGCGGTCATGCGACGCTCGCCAGCGGCCATGTGCTGCTGTCGGCTGCGCCATGGCGTCAGGAAATGCGCTTTCGCACCCGCAAGGCGGGCATTTTGCAGGTGACGCGCATCAATGGAGAGGAAGACGAGGACGCAGGGTATCGCATGGCCTTGCCCTCCTATCCGCCCGCACCCAAAGCGATGCCCGATATCGTCCGCGCGCTCGGCGGCGATCCGGTCGAGACGCAATGGCACCCCGGCGGCTATGCGATCATCGCCTACCGCGATGCGGCGAGCGTCCGTGCGCTGACGCCCGATTTCCGCGCCCTGAAGGACGGCGGCGATGTCCTCTATATCGCAACCGCGCCCGGCGACGGCGATCCATCAGGCGCCGAGGTGATCAGCCGCGCCTTTGCCCCCGGTGCCGGGATCGACGAAGATCCGGTGACCGGATCGGCGCACAGCGTGCTCACCCCCTATTGGGCGGCGCGGTTGGGGCGCGATAGCTTCGCGGCGTATCAGGCGAGCGCGCGCGGCGGCCATGTCGGCTGCCGACTCGACGGCGACATGGTCGAGTTGACCGGCCAATGCGTCACGACGCTGGTTGGAGATTTCCTACTATAACGCCGCGGTCAAATCGGCCAGATGACGGCGCAGCGCCGGGAACTGGTCGCCCTTCGTGACCCCCAACCGGACGATCGTCACCCGCTGCGACGGCGAGACGATGATATATTGCCCCTGATGGCCGATGCAGGCGAACAGGTCGTTGGGACCGCGGTCGGGCCATAGCGCGGGCTGCGCGCCCGCCGGGCGCTTGCGGTTGAGCCAGATATGCCCGCCATAGCCGCCGTCGTTCGCCGAGGGGCTCAGCATGAAGTCCATCCAGCTTTCGGGCAGCAGCCGCTGGCCGTTCACGACGCCATGGTTGCGCAGAAACTCGCCAAAGCGGGCATAATCGCGTGCGGTCGCGTGCATGATCGAGCCGCCGATCATCGTGCCGTTCGCGTCGAACTCGGGGGTCAGACTGGTCATGCCCAGCGGTTCGACAAGGCGGCCCTGAATAAATTCGCGCGTCGTATCGCGCCGCGCCACCGGGTTTTGCGATGGGGTCAGCGTGTCGGCGATGATGTCGGACAGGATGACGCTGGTCGCCGAGCTGTAGTTGAAAACCTCACCTGGCTGCGCCGCCGCAGGTTTCGCTTCGGCGAATCCCGCCATGTCGGCGGCGCCACCGCCGAACAACATGTCAACGGTATCGCCCTGCCATATCGGATCGCCACTTTCGACATGCTCGAGCCCCGCCGACATATGGAGCAGATGCTTGAGGGTGATCGCGCCGCGCGGATCGCCGCTGCGCTGCCACGCCGCGACCGGCGCCGGGCCGTCGAGCGCCAATTGCCCATCGGCGACCAGAAATCCGGTGAGCACCGCGGTGATGCTTTTCGCCATCGACCAGCTGATCAGTTTCGAGTCGGGGCCGAACCCCGCCGCATAGCGTTCGTAGATCGGCTCGCCATCGCGCAGCACAAGCAACGCGCGCGTTTCGCCGACGTCCTCGGCATTGACGAACAGCGCATCGGCGCGTGCCTTGATCGCCGCGGGTAGCACCGGCAGCGGTTGCAGCGTGTCGACCGCCGCGACGCCGTCGAGCGAAGCACCGAATTTGGGCACCGGCGACGCGGGCGCCATATTGCCCTGCCCCGCCGCCTGTACCAGCGACAGCGCGCCGAGCATCGCGAGAGCGGCACTTGCCAGCAGCCGTTTTTTCGTGATCATGCGATGAGTGACTAGCACCAACCCGACCGGTCCTTCAACGGGCGAGACGCCGACCGCGGCACCGCTGCCCGGAACGCCCCTCCCGACCCAGCCGCGCCCACGCAAGACCCCAAGCCGCTGGGGCGGCTGCCTGCCATGGCTGCTCGTCGTCGCAGTGCTGATGACTGGCTTCGCGATCTGGAAATTCCCGTCGTTCAAGGCGCAGGCCGAACTCGGGTCGGCCTATGCGGCGCGGGTCGGCTGTTCGTGCCGCTATGTTCAGGGGCGCAGCCTGGAGAGCTGCCAGAGCGATTTCGAGCCGGGCATGGAGATGGTGTCGCTGAGCGAAGACCCGGCGACCAAGACCGTCACCGGCAGCGTCCCGCTGCTCGCTTCGCGCAGCGCGCGCTATGCCGGGGCTAGCGGCTGTTTGCTGCGTCCTGAAAACTAAGGCGCAATCCGCCGCGCCGCGAGCGCGACCGCCGCCGGGGCGCCGAACACCAGCAACCAGATCCCCGTTTCCTCGGTCCAGCCATAACCGGCGTACAGCACCCCGACGAGCAGATTGCCGATCGAGACGACCAGCCACAGGATCAGGAACATCCGCGTCGCCCGCACCGTATCGCTGATCGTCAGGCGGAGCACGATCAGCAGCGCCAGTCCGGTGAACAGCATGACAGCGGTGTGCGACATCGATTAATCCTCCCAGGCTGGCGGCAAAATAGCCGAGACATGACGTCGCCGCCACTCACCCGGCGCCATGCCCAGCTTACGGCGAAAGATCGCACACAGATGCGCGTGGCTGGAAAAACCGGTGGCGAAGGCAATCTCGGCAACCGACAGCGGGCGGTTCATCAGGAACCAGCAGGCGCGCCGCAGCCGCTGGCGCAGCATATATTGCGCCGGGGTATAGCCGGTTGCGCGCGCGAAATGGACGATCAGGCTGTTGACCGACATACCCACTTCCGCCGCCATTTCTTCCACGGTCAGCGACAGTTCAAGCTGGGTCTGGATATAGGCCATCAGATCATTGATGCGCTGAGTGACCGCCGACGAATCGGGGCGCACCACCATCCCTTCCAATGTTTTGGCAAGAATGGTGACGAACGGGTCGGCTGCCGCAGCGTCGCCTGCGGCCAGAGCGCGAACCAAGGCAGCCAATGCCATGTCATAATGTCCCGCGAGGGCGCGGGCGCCCGGCGCAACGATCAGCCGTGCCGCCGGAATTTCGACCTCGATATAGCGGACCCCGCCGCCTTTAGCCTCGCCGTGATAACGACGTCCGGCGGGCGCCAGCCACATCTCGCCGGGCAAAGGATCGCCGAGCGACGTCCTGCGATCGTCGAGCCAGGTTTCCAGCCAGTGATAACTTCCTGCCTCGTACAAATAGAGCAGATGGACGTCGCGTTCGACGGTCCAGCTCGACGGGCCTTCGATACGATCAACGATCGAGGCGACCCTGAGTCCTCCCACTTCCATGACACAAGTATGGCAAGTTAGGGAGAATGTGAAAGCCTGCCATTTGTACCAAACCTATGGTTAACTCGACGCTCCAAATTTCTCCGAAACCCCGGAAATTATGGAAAAAATTGCTGTTGGCAGACCCTTTCGCGCGTCGCGGGCGCGCATGACCAGACCCCCCCCAAGGCGGGCGGCGAATACGCCGCCCGCCACTTTTTTAGACCAAGGGGAAATTGCAGTTATTCAGTCGGTCGTGAGGAAATTGTCCATCGCGGCATTGACCGCGTCCGGCGCCTCCCACGGCACGAAATGGCCGCAGTCGGCAACGTGAACGATCTGCACCGCAGGGACGAGGTCGGCAACCCCGTCAAGGTTGCACGGCGGTAGCGCGACATCGTCGAGCGCCCAGATGACGAGCGTCGGAATGGTGAGCTTGGGAAACGGCATCGCGGGCGGGTCGGCATAGGGCGCGTCCATCGCCGGGACCACCGCCGGCGATCCGCGATACCAGTTGATCATGGCCCGACAGGTATCGCGATCTTCCCAATCCTTGAGCAATCGCGCGATCTCGTCGGGCGGCTGAATGCCGCCGCTCGGCACGCGCCCCGCAAAGGCATGCGCAAGGATACCGGCGATGCCATGCTCCTCGATGATCGCGTCGCTCGCCGGATCGCGAAAGATGCTGATATACTGGCTGGCCGCGCGCTGCTGTTCGTTGGTCAGCAGCAGGCGCTGAAAGATCGCCGGGTGCGGCGCGTTGGCGATCACGGCGCGGGTAACGCGCCCCGACCACGCGGGATGCAGTCCATTCGGCTGGCCGCCGAGCGCCACGCCCCACGCAATCGCCCCGCCCCAATCATGACCGACGACGGTGAATTCACCGACCCCAAGCGCATCGGCGAGCGCAAAGATGTCGGCGATCAATTTGTCGGGGGTGTAGGATTCGACGTCCTGCGGCTTCGACGAGCCGCGATAGCCGCGCTGGTCGGGCGCGATGCAGCGAAAGCGTTTCGAAAAATGCGGTAGCTGATGGCGCCAGGTGCGATGCGATTCGGGAAAGCCGTGAAGGAAGATCAGCACGGGCGCATCGCGCGGGCCGATATCGACAACGTCCAGTTCGACGCCGGTCGAAAGTTTCACGCGCTGCTGTTCGAAATCGCCGATCATCGACATCGCTCCCTCGGGCTCTTTTGGTTTCTTTTCAAAACCAATCTGGCGGCGATCGGTACGGCTGGCAAGTGGCCGCCACTCGAAGGGGGCTCAACGCGAGTCGGTTTTGGGGCGGAAAGTGGTCATGATCAATAATCGTCGCCCCCGCGAAGGCGGGGGCCGCAAGCAGCCTTATCCTGCGGAGCTGCGTAAACCGCCAGCGGCCCCCGCCTTCGCGGGGGCGACGGCTAGTTTTGGTCGTTTGCGGAACTTCACGGATAGCTCACCGTCTTCGGCACCTCGGGAATCGGGATAAATTCCTCGCTGTCCCCCGGAACGAGCGGGAATTTGCCATCCTTCCAGTCGTGCTTCGCCTGATTGATGCGGTCACGCGACGAGCTTACGAAATTCCACCAGACGTGGCGCGGCGTCGTGAAGGCTTCGCCGCCGAGCAGCATCACGCGCGCATCGCTGTTGGCGCGCAGCGTCATCGCCTGCCCGGGTTTCAATATATAAAGGCTGTAGCGATCGAGGCGCTCTCCATCGAGGCTCGCGTCCCCCAGCGCGACCAGCACCGCCCGCTCGTCGGCCTCGGCTTCGATCGGAATGCTCGACCCGGCGTTCATCAGGATGTCGGCATAGATCGTCGCGGCGTGCTGGGTGATCGGCGACGTCGCGCCCCACAGGCTGCCCATGATGATCCGCGCCGACACGCCGCCGTCCTCGACCAGCGGCAGATCCTCCTTCGCGACATGCTCGAACGCCGCGTCGATCTCTTCCTTGCCGTCGGGCAGCGCGAGCCAGGTCTGCATCCCGGAGATGCCCGAACCGGTCGCGCGCTCGGCAGCCGGGGTGCGCTCCGAATGGACGATGCCGCTGCCCGCGGTCATCAGATTGCACGCACCGGGGCGGATCGTCGCCAGCGTTCCCAGACTGTCGCGATGGTCGATCGCCCCCTCGAACAAATAGGTGACCGTCGCCAGGTTGATATGCGGGTGCGGGCGCACGTCCATGCCCGCACCGATGTCGAAATGCGCCGGGCCGAACTGGTCGACGAAGATGAACGGCCCGACCATCGTCCGCGCCTTGTTGGGCAGCGTCCGCCGCACTTCAAAGGCGCCGAGATCGTGGGTCGAAGGGGTGATGATCTGCAAGTCGGCGTCAGGCATTTGGGGCATCTCCATATTCGCCAAACCGGCGCTTCAACTGACGATGACGATTGCGAAAGGCGATGTCGATCATCAGGCGGGCCAGCGGGCGCGGCCATTTCGGTTCAAAGCGCAGTTCGTCGGTCACAACGCACCCGTCGCCGACGGGATCGATGGTCCGGATATGCTGCCAGCTGCGCATCGATCCCATCCGCGACCGCTCGACAAATCGGCGGCCGGGTTCGAATTCAACCAGCGTCAGTTCGGTCCAGTCGTAGGGGATCAAGCCGAACGCCAGAACCCGGCTGCGGAAGAGCACGCGACCCGGAACAAAATCGGCGTCGACCATCCCGCGGATTCCCGGCGGCGCCGTCATCCTGAATATCGGCAGCGCTTCGGCGTTGATCCCGGATAGCGACATCGCGGCATCCCAGATCTCGGCTGCGGGCGCCTGCAATTGCGAGCAATAGCGCAGCTCGACGGCAGCAGCCGTCATTGGCCGTCGAGCCTTTCCAGCGTTCGCCGCGTCTTTTCGGTTTCGACATTGCCGGTGTTCAGCGTCGATCCGGGTTCGAGCAACACGACATGGCATTCGCCGTCCAGCGCCTCGGGACAATGTTCGACACCGCGCGGCACGATGATGAACTCGCCCGGCTCCACGATTACATCGCCAGTACGCAGTCCCATCTTCATCCGTCCGGCCACCACGAGGAATAATTCGTCTTCGATATCATGATGATGCCAGTCGAACTTGCCGTCGAGCTTGACCAGTTTGACCTGGAAATTATTGATGTCGCCCGCGACGTGCGGGTTCCAGGCCTCGGGAATTTTTGCGAAAGCTTCGGCGAGGTTGACCTTGGCGACCATCTTCATTCTCCCGGCGCGCTCGCCTTGATCGCCAGTGCATGGACGCGTTGCCCGGGCAGGTCGCCGAGCGCTTTGTTTACAGTGCGTTGGCGGGCGACGCGGTTCATCCCGACGAAGCCGGCCCATTCGATCGTCAGGCTGAAGTGCGATTCGCCGCTGCCGTCGTCGCCGCTATGGCCGTGATGGCTGGCGCTGTCGTTGCTCACAACGAAATTGGCGTCGGGGAAAGCTGCGCGGAGCAGGCTTTCCATCTCTTGTTGCACGGGGCCATTGCTGCTCATGGGGTTGACCATAAGCGGTCCGTCGCCAAATTATAAGACCCCCCCTTTCCCTTGCCCCCACCTCGAAAGCGCATTTTGTCCACGCCGCCCCGCCCCAACCGCTTCCATGGCCGCGTACCGCGCGACGAACCCTGCGCCGCACCCGGATGCCGCGAAGCCGGCGAATTTCGCGCCCCGATGTCGTGGACGCGCTCGCCCGACGGCCCGCCGCAATATCGCTGGCTGTGCCTCGACCATGTCCGTGAATTCAACGCGGGCTATAATTTCTTTGAAGGCATGAGCGCCGACCAGATCATGGCGGCGCAGTCGCCAACGGCGGGCTGGGAGACCGAAAGCCGCGCCTTTCGCGCCGCGGGCAGCGCCGACCTGCCGCCGCGCTGGGCCGATTTCAAGGATCCGATCGACGCGCTGGGTGCGCGCTTTCGCCAGCGGATGGACGAAGCACGGCGCGAAGCGGCCAACCCGGGGCTGACGCGCGAAGAGCATGGCGCAATGCAATTGCTCGGCCTGTCCGCCAACGCCGACCGCGCCGCGCTGCGGCGACGTTACAGCGAGCTCGTCCGCCGCTACCATCCCGACCGCAACGGCGGCGACCGCAGTTTCGAGTCGCGGCTGGGCGAGGTTGTCGCGGCGTATCAACTGCTGCGTAAGACCAAGGCCTTTGCTTAGGGAGAGAAGCGCGATGAGCGAATTGGATGACGCCCGGATCGAGGTGGTCCGCCGCCATATGGCGCTTGAGATCACCCATGATTGGGACGGCGTGATCGCGACGTTCGAGCATCCGCGTTACGAGCTGCTCGGCCCCGGCACGATCTTCGACGGCGAAGCCGCGGTGCGATCCTATTTCGCCGCGTCGCGCGAACCCTTCCCCGATCAGGCGAACGAGGTCATCGCCATTGCCGCCGATGCAGCGACCGACACCGTGCTCGTCGAATTCTGGCTGACCGGTACCCACCTTGGCCCGCTGAAGCTCGGCCCGCGCACGATCGAGCCAACGGGCAAAGCGTTTCGCATCCGCATCGCAGCGAGCTTTCAATTCGCCCCGGGCAGCGACAAGATCATCTGCGAACGCCCCTATTACGACCAGTCGGCGGTGATGAAGGCGCTTGGCCTCCTCTGAAAAGGCGTTGCAAGCTGAAACCGACGCCTATACCGCGCTAGCCGAAGCGCCGGGCAACGGCGACTCTCTCCCGACCGCCTTCGCTGGACCTTTGACATGACCGATATTCCGAACAGCCTTCCCGACCATCATGGTTCGACGCTCCTCGCGGCGCCCGATGTCGAGGTCGATGCGCGCGAGCTGTTCGGCATCGACATCGACATGAAGGTGCCGGCGTTCAGCGAGGCCGACGAGCGCGTTCCCGACCTTGACCCGGCCTATGTCTTCGACGGCGACACGACGCTCGCGATCCTGGCGGGTTTCAAGTTCAACCGCCGCGTGATGGTGCAGGGCTATCACGGCACCGGCAAATCGACGCATATCGAACAGGTCGCCGCGCGTCTCAAATGGCCGTGCATCCGCGTCAACCTCGACGCGCATATCAGCCGTATCGACCTAGTCGGCCGCGACGCGATCGTGCTGCGCGACGGCCAGCAGGTCACCGAATTTCGCGAAGGCCTGCTCCCTTGGGCTTTGCAGACCCCGACCGCGCTGGTGTTCGACGAATATGATGCGGGCCGCCCGGACGTGATGTTCGTGATCCAGCGCGTGTTGGAGACCGAGGGCAAGCTGACTCTGCTCGATCAGAACCGCGTCATCCGCCCGAACCCTTATTTCCGCCTGTTCTCGACCGCGAACACCGTCGGGCTCGGCGACACCAGCGGGCTCTATCATGGCACGCAGCAGATCAATCAGGGTCAGATGGACCGCTGGAACATCGTCGTCACGCTCAACTATCTGCCCGCTGCGACCGAAAGCGCGATCATCCTGGCAAAGGTGCCCGGCACCGACGACACGACGGTTGCGAATATGGTCAAGGTCGCCGATTTGACCCGCCATGGCTTCATCAACGGCGATATCTCCACCGTCATGAGCCCCCGCACCGTGATCAGCTGGGCACAGAATGCCGCGATCTTCAACAACCTCGGCTTCGCCTTCCGCTTGAGCTTCCTCAACAAATGCGACGAGGCCGAGCGGATGATCGTCGCCGAATATTATCAGCGCGTGTTCGGCGAAGACCTTCCCGAAAGCGTCATCGGCAAATAGGCCGTCACTTCAGGATGGTTTCGGCATCGACCAGCCGGACATCGTGCATCATGCCCAGATAGGCTTCGAAATAGCCTTTGTGCGAGGCGCCAACGATGGCGAGCGTCCGGCTTCCCGGCTGGGCCGTCATGGCGGCGCGAATATTTGCGACCATGCGCAGGTTCCGCGTTTCCCACCAACCGGCATAGCGGCGCCCGTAGTTTTGCGGGGTCGCCTCGGATAGCGCGGCGCCAAAATCGCTGTCATAGGCAAGCCGCATCGTCGCCGGTCGGTTGTAATAGCGATAGATCGCCAACATGCCTTCGCCGTCGCGCTTTGCCTCCAGCGCCTTTTCCTCGGCCAGGCGCGTCTTCACCACCGGATTATCCCATATGCGTTGCATCGCAGCGGCATATCCCGGATCCTTGTCGAGCGCGGCGTTTGTTCCATCGGCGCTGTGGTCGTCGGTCGCGTGCACCCGCTCCAGACCCAGTCGGGCCGCGAGGACCGAGCCGATCAGGAAATTTTCGTTACGGCGCGTTGCCAGCTTGTCGAGCGCCGCAACCAGCCCCGCGTCGAGACCATCTGCTGCGCGTCGTTCGGCCATAGGAAGGCGCAGCCATTGGACCAGCGCCGACGCCGGCTCGCCGCCCGCGAGGAACAGCGCCGCGAGCCTGCGGCGATCCCCCGGCGCGGGCTGCGCGGGCCAGGCGCGGAGCACGCGGTCGGCTTCGATCGTCGCGGCAACCATGTCGAGCCCCAGAGCCTTTTGCGCCGCGCTGGGGTCCGCGCAATAATCGGACGCGCCCGGGTACAGCGGGGCGTAGCGGAGCAACCGTTCGCAATCCGGCCCGGCGACCGCTTCTATCGCAATGATTGCCGGTTTCCACGCCGCGAGCCGTGCCAGCAGCGGTTCGAGGCTTTCGGGTGAAAAGTCTGCGGGCAAGCCCGACAAATGGGGCGACCCCAGTACCAGCGTCTCGTTCGGCGTGCCCGCCACATTGTCTTTCAATGCGCCGGGATCAAAGGCCGGAACATAAGACGGCGGCGCGGTAGCAGACATCGTCAACGACAAAGCAGCATAAGCCGACACGTCGATTCTCCCGCGATAGGCGACGGCCAGAGCGTGCCGCCGGATCGGGCATAGGCGAAGTGTGTTACTCGATCAACACTCTTGGCAGCACGCGATCTTTGGGCTTCCAAACCCTCCCCGGCTCTGCCAGCGTCGCGCGATATGTCGGATCATTCGAAAATCACACGCGCTGCGCGAACCAAATGCTTGATTGCGGCTCTTGCCATCGTTCCATTGTCCGGCTGCGGCATCGCCGCGGTCGATTACGGCCCTGTCCGTCACGCGGAATATGTCGCCGATCCGCGCTGCACGGCGCAGCCCGGTGCCGTGGTCGAAGGCGATGCGCTGCCGCTATTCTTCGCGACCAGCCGCCTGCCCGATTGCCGCACCGGCGACATCAGCCTGCTCCGTCATCGCGGTGACACGATCCGCTATGGCCGGTTCACAGTGCCGTCCGAAACCGAGGTCCGCGGCAAGAAGAAGCTGCGGACGCCCATGGCGTTCCAGAACTCAGCGGACTGGTGGACCGCGTTGCAAGCCGAGACCGACCGGCGCCAGGGCCGCGTGCTGCTGTACGTCCACGGCTATCGCGAGACGTTCGAGACGACGTCGAAAGACGCCGCGCAGATCGCGCGAATGACCGGCTTTGACGGGCCGGTGATCGAGTATAGCTGGCCATCGCAGGGCGAAGTGTTGAGCTACGCGGTCGACGAGACCAATATGTATCACGACGTCCGCAATTTCCGCGATTTCCTCAAAACCCTCGCCGAGCGACCGTGGGTCAAGGAAATTGTCGTCGTGTCGCATTCCTTGGGCGCGCGGCTGGTCATTCCGGCCATCGCCTATGTCGATCGCACGTCCAGCAATGCCGACAGCAGCAACATCTCGAACGTCATCCTCGCCTCACCCGACATCGACCGCGAAACATTCGAACGCGATATCGAGGAAGAAGTGCTGGCGCCGCGCCGCGTCGCCAACAATCGGCGGATCACCGTTTACGTCTCACACGCCGACAAGGCGCTGGCGGCATCGCGTGCGCTGCACGGCTATCCGCGGCTCGGTTCACCCTATTGCTTCAATCCGTTCGAGGCCGCCGACCTGAAAGCCAAGGGACTGCCGGTGCGCTGCTATCCGGTCTCGGTGCCTGGATTGACCGTCATCGACACCACCGATGTGTCGCGCACCACCACCGGACACAGCAATTTCCTGCGCAGCGCGGTCGCGTGCCGCGATTTCGTCGACGTCGTCGCAGACAAGCGCGCGCGGCCCGAGCGGATAGCGACGCATCTGGCGCATGTGTTCCGGCTGCTCCCCGATCCGGCGGAGTCCAAGCCCGATGACGAGGCGATTTGCAATCGCGTGCCGGTGGCTGCTGCGCCTTAAAAGCCGCACATGATTGCGAAATCGGCAAGCCAGACGGCTGGCCCTTCACCGCGCCACAGCCACAGGCCGCCCACCGCAACCGCCGCGAACAGCCCAAGCGCGATCGCGTCCTGCCGCTGCACCCTCACGCGGGTTGCAATCGTCTGACCGGCGCGTCGGCGATCGGCAGATGGACCAGACCCGCGAACAGCCCGAGCGCGATCGAAATGCCCCAGGCGATATTGTAGCTGCCGGTGGCGTCGAAGATCAGCCCCGCCATCCACGCCCCGAAAAAGCTGCCGACCTGATGGCTCAAAAACACGATGCCATAGAGCATCGAGAGATAGCGGATGCCAAAGATCCGCCCGACGATGCCGCTGGTCAGCGGCACCGTGCCGAGCCACAGAAAGCCCATCGCGCCCGCGAATACCAATGCGCTGACATGGGCGAGCGGCAGGAACAAGAACAGCGCGATGACCGCCGAGCGCGCGACATAGAGCCCCGACAGGACATATTTCTGGCGCAGCACATCACCGGCGCGGCCAAAGATGTACGAGCCGAGGATGTTGAACAGCCCGACCAGCGCCAGCACCTGCGCGCCGATCCCGATCCCCAGCCCCTTGTCGTCGAGATAGGCGGGCAGATGTGTCGCGATGAATGCGATGTGGAAGCCGCAAACGAAAAAACCGGCATTGAGCAGCCAGAAACCACGGTGAACCGACGCTTCGCGCAGCGCCTCGCGCGCCGTCTGTTCCACCTCGGCAGCGAAACCCGGCCCGCCATCGGTCCGCCCCGCCACTCCGATCGCGAGCAAACCGCATAGTGCGACCAGCCCCGCCATGATCCACAAGGTCTGATGGTAGCCGACATCGCCGAGCAGCATTGACGCCAGCGGCACGACGAGGAACTGGCCGAGCGACCCGCCCGCGGTCACAATGCCGAAGGCGCTGCTGCGCTTTTCGGGGCTGACCACGCGCCCGACCGCGCCGAGCACGACGACAAAAGTCGTCGCCGACTGCGCCATGCCGATGAAAATGCCGAAACTGATATGCAGCCCGATCGCATCGGTCGCCAACGCCGCGCCGATCAGCCCAAGCGCGTAGAGGAGCGCACCCCCGACCACGACGCGTCCGGCGCCATGCTTGTCGGCGAGCGCGCCAACGAACGGCTGAACCAGTCCGAATAACAGATTTTGCAGCGCCATCGCGAGGCCGAAATCGGAGCGACTGATCCCGATGTCGACGCTCATCTGCGGCAGGAACAGCCCGAACGACTGGCGCACCCCCATCGCCAGCGTGACGATGAACGCCGCGCAGGCGATGACGATCCACGGGCGTTTCATGGCGGACAGGGCGGGAGAGCTCATCCACGCCGGATGCTCCCGCGGCGGTGCGAGGTCAAGCGAGCTTAGCTATCGTTTTGCCTATCCTCACTTCGTCACCCCGGGCTTACCCGCGGTCCCGCTAAGCGACGTTGACAAGCGGAACCCCGCGGCGAGCCCGGGGTGACGATAAAGGGGATTTCCTTCGATGGTCAAAGCCGGTTAGAGCCGACTCGAAATGACCACCTCCTCGCCCCTCGACGATTTCAAGGCCGCGCTATCGAGCGTCGCGCGCGCAGTTACCCGCGACGCCGAGGTCGAGGTCGGCTTTACCGCCGACGCCCCGGCGCAGATCGGCAAAGCGATCAAGGTGCCGACGCCCTCGCGCACCCTGCCCGCCGATCAGGTCGCCGAAGCGCGCGGCTTTGCCGATTCCTATGCGCTGCGCATGAAGCATCACAGCGAGAAGCTGCACGCCGCGGCGCGTCCCGCCGAACCGCTCGCCGCCGCCGCATTCGACGCGATGGAACGCGCCCGGATCGAAGCGTTGGGCGCACGCCATATGGACGGGATGCGCGCCAATCTGTCGGCCAGCCTCGCGATGCGGATGCGCAGCGACCCGATCAGCCGCGCGCAGGGCCGCGACGACGTCCCGATGTCGAGCGCGCTCGAACTGATGCTGCGCGAGGCGCTGACCGGCGATGCCGCGCCGCAGGGCACCGAAACCGGCCTGTCGCTGGTCCGCGAATGGATCGCCAAGGAAGCCGGCGGCGACCTGACCGCGCTGTCGATGCTGCTCGACGATCAGGCGGCTTTTGCCGAAACCGCCAAGCTCGCGCTGCGCCACCTCGACCTAATCCAGAGCGACGAACCGCTGGAGCAGGGCGGCGAGGACGGCGGTGAGGAAGACGAGAGCGAAGCCGAAGACAGCCAGGAAGAACAGGACAGCGAAGACGGCGGCGCGGGCGAATCGCAGGTTGACGCGCGCGCCGAAATGGCGGGCGATCAGGCCGATGACGGCGACAGCGACCCCGACGCGCAGGAAATCGAAGCCGACGGCGAACCCGAAATGGGTGGCGAAGGCGATGAGGGTATGCTGCCCGTCCGCCCCAATCGCCTACCCGGCGACATTCCCGATTTCAACTACCTGCGCTTTACCGAAAAGCATGACGAGATCATCCTCGCGACCGAGCTCTGCGATGCCGACGAACTGACCCGGCTGCGCGCCTATCTCGACCAGCAGATGCAGCATCTGCAGGGCGCGGTGACCAAGCTCGCCAACCGGCTCCAACGCCGGTTGATGGCGCAGCAGAACCGCGCCTGGGATTTCGATCAGGAGGAAGGCCAGCTCGACGCCGCGCGACTCGCCCGCGTCATCGTTTCGCCCGGCCAATCGCTGTCGTACAAGATCGAACGTGATACCGATTTTCGCGACACCGTCGTTACCCTGCTGATCGACAATAGCGGCTCGATGCGCGGGCGGCCGATCAGCATCGCCGCGATCAGCGCCGACATCCTCGCGCGTACCCTCGAACGCTGCGGGGTGAAGACCGAGATCCTGGGTTTCACGACGCGGACATGGAAGGGTGGGCAAAGTCGCGAGGACTGGCTCGCCGCGGGACGCCCCGCGCATCCCGGTCGTCTCAACGACCTCCGCCACATCATCTACAAGCCCGCCGACGAGCCCTATCGCCGCGCCCGCAAGTCGCTGGGGCTGATGATGCGCGAGGGGCTGCTCAAGGAAAATATCGACGGCGAAGCGCTGACCTGGGCGCACAGCCGCATCATCGGCCGCCCCGAAGAGCGCAAGATTTTGATGGTGATCAGCGACGGGGCGCCGGTCGACGACAGCACGCTGTCGGTCAACCACGGCGCCTATCTCGACCAGCATCTGCGTCAGGTGATCGACTGGATTGAGAACCGCTCGCCGGTCGAACTATGCGCGATCGGCATCGGCCATGACGTCACGCGCTATTACAGTCGCGCGGTAACGATCATGGACGCCGAACAGCTGGGCGGGACGATGGTCGAGCAGCTGGCGGGTTTGTTCGATGTCGATTGAACGAGACGCGGATCGACGGGCGGCTATATCCTATGGCGTCGGTTCAGCCGCCGACGCGGTCGGTACAGCGACCGGCTCGGCTGCCACAGGTGCCGCAACCGTCGGTGCCGCGGCCTCGGCCGTCCGGATCGCCAGCGCCTTGTCGAATTCGGCGTAAAACGCATTATAGGGCTCGCCAAACAGCACCGGCTTGCCGTCGGAGTAGGACGAACCCATCCGCGCCTTGGCCTCGACCGTTTGCAGTTTGACCGACATGCGCGTCAGCGTCGGCGAAATCGGCTCGACGAAAACCGATGCTACCTGGGTCAGCTTCTTTTTACCGAAGCCCCAGAAGATGTTGTAAACCAGCTTTGATTTCGCGTCGGTCCCCGCGGTAATGGTTCCCGCATCCTGCTGGCGTTGATATTGACATAGCCCATCTCTTGCAGAGCCGAAATCGACGAGCGGAACACGACGTCGGTTTCCGCCGCAATTTCGCGTTTCTGGATTTTCGCCAGTTCGTCCTGACTCATCTCGACCGGCTTCGGCTCTTTGTCCTTTGCCAAGGCCGCAACGGGCAAGGCCATCATCGAGACGCCCAGAATCATTTTGGTCAATTTGCGCACGCCGCTCTCCCCCCTTTTTGAAGTTTCCACTCCACCCAAGCGGATTGGATAAGGTCCGTTTCCTGCATTGCAATGATTTTGCGAGGCTCGGCCGGGCCATTGTGCCGCTTCAAATCGAATGCGTTTATCGACGGATGACAACCCCCTCCCCCCTCGTTACAAACTCCCTCGGTGCAGCAGGGACTCGCGGCCTGACGACGGGAGCCGCTGCACCGATATTCATGCTGTGGGTCGCCAGCATGGCTTGGGGCCGCACCGGGGTGGTGCGTGGCTGAGGGGGCGACTGTACATGAAAAAAGCATCCGACCTGTTCATTGAGTGCCTGGAAGAAGAAGGCGTCGAGTATATTTTCGGCGTTCCGGGCGAAGAAAATCTCGACTTTCTCGACAGCCTGTCGCGGTCCAAGCAGATCAAGCTGATCCTGACGCGCCATGAACAGGGCGCGGGCTTCATGGCCGCGACCTATGGCCGCCACACCGGCAAGACCGGCGTTTGCCTCGCG
>Ga0265296_1002492_pt1 | contig 18428 bp, 15 predicted proteins | sample MunlanPumphouse1_FD_189073 | JGI IMG/M metagenome (GOLD analysis project Ga0265296, IMG submission 189073) | Groundwater microbial communities from a municipal landfill in Southern Ontario, Canada - Pumphouse #1 | ecosystem: Environmental > Aquatic > Deep subsurface > Groundwater | place...
TTCTATTCCAATCCCTTTTAGTTTGGGTACGATTGGTGGGGGGATGATCCCGCCAACAATGATCTGGATATCCCGGATTGATCTCTCCTTGAGCAACTCTACCAATCTCGGCACAAGAATTTCAGGAGCACCATCCATAATTCGGTAGCCTATAAAGTCCACATCCTCCTGAACGGCAGATTTCACTATCTGAGGGGGAATCTGGAACCCCCCCAGTATTACCTCTATACCTGCCTCCCTCAACCCCTTTCCAACCACATAGTAACCGGTAGCGTGACCCGGACTGTCAGAAACCAGCAACACCCTGATCTTTTTATTGCTCTCCAATCTCCACCTCCAAGTTTAGGCTATAGACTATTAGCCTGTAGACTGTAGTAGCCTAATAGGCTGTAGGCTGAAGGCTGAAGTAGGCTAATAGTCTATAGCCTATCCGCCTACAGGCTAACCGCCTTCAGTCTATCTACCTGAGGTGCTACATCCCGAAGTAACATCCCCACACATGGCCTAGATTTGCCGGGCCATAAATCTTTTCTCTTATCTCAACAATCTCTCCGATGCTCAGATATGCCTTAACAGCCTCTACCATAGGCTCTATTATATTTATTCTATTCCTGTACGCATCTTCCAGTAGCTTCTTCGCTTTCTCCGCTTTCCCAGGGTCTCTTTTCTTCTTAACTCTATTGAGCCTTTCTATCTGTTTGTCTCTCCAGACAGGATCGTATCCCAGAATGTCCGTATTGCCGAGGTCAATCCCCTCCTCATCTTCTCTCATAACAAATCTGTTAACACCCACCATAGCCCTTTCGTTATTATCTATGGCCTTTTGCCTGAGATATCCGGACTCTTTGCCCTGATCAACAATATACTGGTAGGCCTTCCGGGGCTGCATATCCTCTAATTCTTTCAGTATCTCTACTGCCTTTTGTTCAAGTTGATTGGTAAGAGACTCTATGCAATATGAACCCCCTAAAGGATCGATAACGTTTGCCACACCGCTTTCATGGCCGATTATCTGTTGGGTACGCAGTGATAAAGTAGCCGAAGCCCTGGTTGGTATGGCTAATGCCTCGTCAAAGGAGTTTACGGACATTGACTGAGCGCCCCCCAACACAGCGGCAAGGGCGTGGATGGCAGAGCGGATTACGTTATTAAGGGGCTGCTGGGCTGTCAGGTTAATTGCTGTGGTCTGGGTGTGGAATCGCATAAGCCATGATCTGGGATCCCTGGCCTTGAACTTTTCTTTAACAGTCCTTGCCCACAACCTGCGCATCGCGCGGAATTTGGCTACCTCTTCCAGGAAGTCATTCTCAGAGCTGAGAAAGAAGGATATCCTGGGGGCAACTTCGTCAACATCTATATTCCTTGCCATTACGGATTGCAGGGTAAAGCCTCCCATATAGACTCCAAAGGCAATTTCCTCAGGGGCAGATATGCCCTCATCCCTGATATTCCTCACAGAGATACTGGCGTGGTTCCATCGCGGCAGATTCTTTGTGCAATACTCACTGATATCCACCGACCCATTCCCCCTCATTTGCGGACCCTCACCAAATGGGAAAACACAGTTCTGAATGGTTCCAGACAGATTCTTGAAATCTACACCCTGCCTTTCGGCCTCTGCCAGAATCATGGCAAAGACAGGGATGGAAAAGCCAATCTGGTTGATACTGATCTTAGACATGTCTATCCCGTCAAACAGGGTTTCAATATCTGCCAGGGTATCAATCCACAGCCCGCCCTTTCCCAGAATACCAAAGCTCCGTTCGTCACCGGACTCATAGGGCTGGTAGCCCATTCCGCAGACACTGAATCCGATCTGCCCTTGTTTAAATAGATACTTCAGCCTCTCGTTGGTCTCCTCAGCAGTCCCCAATCCTACCACCTGTCTTATAGTCCATTCTTTTGTCCTATAACCTGTTGGAGTGACCCCCCTGGTAAAGGGATACGAACCGGGGGAAGAAATATCTTCAACATAGTTATTGTCTTTAATATCAAGGGGTGTGTAAATCGGTTTTAAGGGGAGCCCTGAAAGGGTTTTTGTCTCTTTCTCTTCTGTTGAAAATTTTTTTAATGCTCTTTTAACATTGGCTTCATATTCCTTATTCAATTGCTCAATCTCTTTCAATATCTCTTCTTTAAACAATTTCTTCCTCCAGAGTAACTATAGTGAATGTCATTTGTCAATAGTCATTTGTCACTGGTAAAAGCGATCAATTTTCCACACTTAACCAATGACCGATGACTAATGACCAGTGACGTTGCCTATACTCAGGTTCCTAATCCATCAATCCCGGCAGCCACAATGCAAGTTCAGGGAAAACAACAAACAATGTCAGAGCGGCAAACTCCAAGAGCACGTAGGGCATAGTCCCAGCTATGATTTCCTCCATCGTCACGTTATCGGCAATAGACTTCATGGTATATAGATTTAGACCAACAGGCGGGGTAATAACGGCCATTTCCAGGTTCATCACCAGTATGATACCATACCATAAAGGATCATAGCCCAGAGCAATTACTGTAGGGAGAAAGATAGGGGTGGTTACCAATACTATTGATGCCCCATCAATGAAACAACCCATAAATACCAGGATCACCATGAAGAACATAATGACAAGGAAGGGGGATAGACCCAGTGAAACAGAGAATTCTGCCAACCGATCAGGTACCCTGGTATAAAGCAAAAACTGCCCAAAGGCAAAGGCGCATGCAGCAATGAGTATAACGGCGCCCACAATTCGGGCGGTGTTACCAAATATCTTTTTAAGAGCCTCCCGGTTCAGAGACCTGTATACGAAAGCCCCTATCAGAAGGGCAACTGCGGCCCCAATAGCCCCTGCTTCAGTTGGCGTACAGATACCGGTATAGATGCTGACCATTACCGCAACGATGAGTACAAGCGCCGTCCATAACCTCTTAAGAGATGAAAATTTCTCCCTCCACGTTATCCTCTCCTCACTCCTAACAGCAAGGGCAGGGTTTCTAAACGCCTTAACAAAAACGTAACCTGCCATTACCAGAGCAAGAAACACCCCCGGTACTATTCCACCAATAAAGAGTTTTCCTACCGATACCCCGGATACCGCGCCATAAAGGATGAACGGCAGACTGGGGGGGATAAGCATTGCCAGAGCGCCAGCGGCTGTAATTGACCCTACGGCAAGTTTCTTATCATAGCCGTGCCTTAACATCTCTGGTAGAGCCATCACACCAATAACGGCAACCCCTATTATGCTTACCCCACACATAGCCCCGAATACGGCGCAGGCAAATATACTTGCAATGGCAAGCCCACCGGGGAGGCGGTAAAACCATTTGTGTAATGCAAAATACAAATCTCTGCCAATTCCTGTCTGAGCGATTGTTTCTCCCATTATGATATAGAGGGGAGCAGCTACCAAAACAGGATTGTTAAGCTGAGACATGATTGATAATGGCACCTGGGTTAAGCCTATAACCCCCCGGCTCAAGAAGATGCCAACAGCGCCTGCAATCCCCAGGCTTGCAAAAATGGGACACTTGAACGCTATCAAAACAAAAATAATCAGAAATGTTATTGTTATAATCAATTCAGGACCCATCTTTACCTCCGTTTTTCGTCTCAATGATGTGTAGCAAGTACTCCAGGCCGAGTAACAGAGAACCCAGTGGGATGACTATATAAATAACCCACAAAGGCATGCGAAATTCACCGGCCATGTACATACCATATTTATATGTTGAGAGAGTGGCCTTACCGCCCATCCAGACAAGGACTGCACAAAACAGGATGATCAGCACAGAAACAAACACATCAACGCGTCTCTGGGTCCTTTTCGACAGACGGTTCGTCAATATACTCATGTCAATATGCTGCCCCCTTCTAACCAACTCGGCAGCACAAACAAACCCCATATATACCAATAAAACGGCATTCAGTTCGATAGCCCAACTCGTTGGTTTCGCAAAAAGATATCTCATTATCACGTCATAGCAGGTTGTAACCAGCATGACTGATGCCGCCGCCCATCCAAAGTAGAAAAAGCCCCTGGAAATCGAATGAATTCCAGTACCTATCTTCATAGTTACTGATGACATCTGTACCTCCTTTCTTTAGGCTGTAGACTGTAGGCTATTAGCCTGTAGGAGCCTAATAGCCTCCTAACAGTCTACAGCCTAATAGCCTACAGGCTGTTAGGCTGAACTACTCAGTAGCCAGCTTTATTGCCTTTTCACCAACCCCGGGGGGGAGCAGGCCTTTCCACCAATCCCATACCGGCATGAGTCTCTTCTTGAACTCCTCTTGCTCTTCCTTTGTAAGCACAATCTCCTTTACCCCGGCTTTCCTTATCACTGGCCAGGTTTCCTTGTTCCAATATGGCACTGCATAGTCAAGTACCCCTTTCCCATAGCCCTTACCTGCCTCTATAAACAGCTTCTGGATATCAGGGGGCAAACTCTGCCACTTGTCCAGGCGCATATAAATCTGTGCACTATAGGAGGCATATGAGGCAAAAGAGGCTTTAGTAACGTATCCTATCGTGTCCTGGAGACTTCTTGATGTAATGGTTGTCTCAGTACACATGGCGCCATCAACCGTCCCCCTCTTGAGCGCCTCATAGAGTTCTGCCGAAGAGGTCGTAGTAGATGCACCACCAAGAGCCTTAATCACCTCCGCCTCAACACGCCCTGCGGTTCTTATCCTGAGCCCTTTCAAATCATCAGGTTTTCTGATAGGTTTATCCTTCGTCCATATGTATTCACGAAGAATCGGCCAGGTGGCCACCATAAAGAGATTTTTCTTGGCCAGTTCCTGATTCATGAGTTTATAGAGGGGAGACCCTATCTTCAGCTTTTCATAAGAAGTCTCTATGTCTTTAAACAAGAATGGGAGTTCTGTAATCCCCAGTATGGGATAGGTACCCATAATGGCGGCATCGACATGAAGAATAATATCTGCAGTTCCCTGCATCAGACCCGGTATCGTCTCTTCTGACTTGAGCAGTGTTCCTGAGTGAAAATGCTCAATATGCACCTTGCCCTTTCCATGCTCATTAATATAATCAGGAAATCCCTTTATAACGGGGAAGAGATCCTTATAAGAGGGTGGTAAGTAGTGGGCATAAATGAGTTTTAACTCCTTAGCCATTGCAGGCTGCTGACCTATGGTAATTAATGTGCCAAACACAAAGAAAAAAACTAAAAACACAAAACCTAACTTTTTCATTTTTGGTACCTCCTTTTTTGTAACTATTCAGGCACAAAGAGACAAAGGCACATAGGCACAAAGTTGCAGGAAAACGATCGGAATGCAGGACACAACCTGTCCAAATACCGCTTTGTAAACCCAGCACTTTTGAAAAAGTGCTGGGTAAACATCTTATAGGAACTTAAGCAACTCATTCTCTTCAGATCTCTCGACTTTGTGCCTTTGGTGCTCTGTGCCTTTGTCCCTCAAGCTAATGTCTACTCAGTTGCCAGCTTTATTGCCTTTTCACCAACCCCCGGAGGAAGCTGATCTTTCCACCAATCCCACACAGGCTTTGCCGTTTCCCTGAATTTTGCCCTTTCTTCCCGGGTAAGCTCAGTCTCTTTCAAACCGGCTTTCTTTATTACCGGCCACGTTTCTTTGTTCCAAACGGGTACTGCATATTCAAAGATCTGTTTCTCATAGAGCTTCGCAGACTCTATCAATAGCTTACGAATGTCAGATGGCAGACCCTTCCATTTATCGAGCGGCATATAAATCTCCTCACTATATGCTGCAAAATAACCTTTGGTGTAATATTTCAATACTTCTTGAAGACCCCGTGCTGCAACAGTCCCCCAATAACACATAGCCCCATCGACCGTTCCCCTCTGGAGCGCCTCATAGAGTTCTGCCGAAGGCGTAGTGGTAGACGCCCCACCCATAGCCTTGATCACCATTGCCTCTACACGCCCAGCGGTCCTTATCCTAAGCCCCTTTAAATCCTCAGGTTTTCTTACAGGCTTATTGGTCGTCCATATATACTGTGGAAGTGCCGGCAAAGTGGCCAGCATAAATATATTTTTCTTGGCCAGCTCTTGATTAATGAGTTCATACAGAGGCGACCCTATCCTCAACTTTTTGTAGGCATCTTCCATGCTTTCGTATAGAAAAGGGAGTTCTATAATGCCAAGGATGGGGTGCGTACCCATTATGTAAGAATCTGTATGAAAAATCATATCAGATGTCCCCTGCATCAATCCTGGCAACAACTCTTCCGCCTTGAGCAGTGTTCCCGAATGATAATACTCGAGGCGCACTTTGCCTTTTCCGTGTTCATTAACATAATCGGCAAATATCTTTGTAGGGGTAAATAGATCCTTATAACTGGGTGGTATGTAACTTGCGATAATAAGTTTCATCTCTTTCGCCATTGCAGGCTGCTGACCTATGGTAATCAATGTGCCGCAAATAAAGAGTAAAACCAATAAAACAAAACCTGTCTTTTTCCAGAACATTTTTGGTACCTCCTTTTTTTGTAATTAGTTAGCCTGTTAGACTGTAGACTATTAGACTGTAGTAGCTTAATAGCCTCCTAACAGTCTACAGCCTAATAGCCTACAGGCTGTTAGTCTGAACTACTCAGTTGCCAGCTTTATAGCCTTTTCACCAACCCCAGGAGGCAATAAGCCCTTCCACCAATCCCAAACTGGTAAGATACTCTTCTTAAATTCCTGTTGTTCTTCCTTTGTAAACACAATCTCCTTTACCCCGGCTTTCCTTATCGTTGGCCAGATTTTCGTATTCCAGAATGGCACTGAATACTCAAGGAAGCCTTTTGCGGAGTTCTTCCCTGCATCTAAAAACAGCTTCTTGATGTCAGGGGACAAACTCTCCCATTTATCCCGGCGCATATAAATCTGCCCACTGTATGCCGCCAAAGGTGGGGTCACATATTTTACCTCATCCTGAAGACCTCGTGATACAATGGTTGTCTCACTACATAAGGCACCATCAACCGTTCCTCTCTTGACTGCCTCATAGAGTTCTGCTGAAGAGGTCGTAGTAGGTGCAGCCCCGAGAGCTTTGATCGTCGCTGCTTCCACACGGCCTGCAACCCTTATCCTGAGTCCCTTTAGGTCATCGGGTTTTCTGATAGGTTTCTTTGTCCATATGTATTGAAAGAGAACCGGCCAGGTGCCTATTGCAATAAGATCCTTTTTAGCCAACTCCTGATTTATGAGTTGATACAAGGGGGAACCTATCTTCAGCCTTTCATGAGATGTTCCCACGTCTGGATATAAGAGCGGGAGTTCGGTTATTCCCAGTATGGGATAGGTGCCCATTATGGCTGAATCCAACTGAAGGATAATATCTGCTGTCCCCTGCATCAGACCCGGTATCAACTCTTCTGACTTGAGCAGGGTTCCTGAGTGAAAATGCTCAATATGCACCTTGCCCTTTCCATGCTCGTTGATATAATCAGGGAATCCCTGTATAGGAGGAAAGAGATCCTTATAGGCGGGGGGTATATAGTGTGCAAAAATGAATTTTAACTCCTTAGCCATTACTGGCTGCTGACCCACGGTAATTAATGTGCCGCAAATAAATAGTAAAACCAATAACACAAAACCTATCTTTTTCATTTTTGGTACCTCCTTTTTTTGTAATTAGTTAGCCTGTTAGCCTGTAGACTATTAGACTGTAGTAGCTTAATAGCCTCCTAACAGTCTACAGCCTAATAGCCTACAGGCTGTTAGTCTGAACTAATCAGTAGCCAGCTTTATTGCCTTTTCACCAACCCCGGGAGGCAATAAACCCTTCCACCAGTCCCATACGGGTTTAATCCTCTCTTTAAACATCTTTTGCTCATTAGGGGTAGGCACAATGATCTCTATCCCTGCTTTTTTGATCAGAGGCCAGTAGTTCTTCTCATGATATGGTATTACATATTCTATGGATTGCTTTTCTAAAGACTTTGACGCTTCTAATATAAGCTTACGGACATCTGGCGGTAAACTATTCCACTTATCCAGCCGGATATACAGTTGTTCTCCATAAGCGGCGAAGTAACCTTTGTTTACATATTTCAACTTTTCCTGAAGGCTTCTCGCCGGGATAGTCCCCAAGTAGCACATAACCCCGTCGACAGTCCCTCTTGCCAGTGCTTCATAGACTTCTGCTGAGGACATTGTGGTAGATGCACCACCAAGGGTTTTAATCACCATTGCTTCTATACGCCCTGCAATTCTTATCCTGAGTCCCTTTAAGTCATCGGGTTTTCTTATGGGCCGGGTATTTGTCCATATATGCTCAGGTGGAAGAGTGATTCCGGCAGTTATCATAAAAATATTCTTCTTGGCCAGCTCTTCATTGATGAGTTTATAGAGAGGGGACCCAATGGCTGTATTTTTAACCTTCGACTCAAGATCATCATATAAGAAGGGCAGTTCAAGAATTCCAAGGATTGGGAGTGTACCCATAATATAGGAATCTGTATGAAAGATCATGTCTGCTGTTCCCTGCATCAACCCCGGCAACAACTCTTCCGCCTTTAGCAATGTTCCTGAGTGATAAAAATCGATGTTCACCTTGCCTTTTCCGTGTTCATTAATATAATCAATAAAATGCTGTAAGGGTTGCCATGCATCCTTGTAGGCAGGCGGTGCATAGGTGGCAGTAATCAACTTTAATTCTTTGGCCAAAGCCGGCTGCTGACCTATGGTAATCAATGTACCGCAAATAAAGAATAAAATCAAAAACGCGAGGCCTAACTTTTTCCAAGACATTGGTTATCTCCTTTTTTAATAGTGTTATTTGCTTTAATGGGGATTAACTCCTAAATCCGACAATTTTTCTCCTACGTCATCCGTTCTACCTCCTTTTTAAGTGATTCAGGAATTAAACGCTCAGTGGGCAGGTCTGACCCATCCAGAAATTGCTACAAAACGTTCCTTTCCCACATCGGCCTTGTAAAACTTACCAGAATCATTTGCCTTTCGACGATCGGGTCCATAGCTTATTGGCGCTGTAAGACCACCGGTGTCAAAGTCCCTTATCTTTTCCAATCCTGTAACCAGGGTTTCATGGTTCAAGTCTTTGCCAGCCCTTTTAGCGCCCTCAGTAAAAATCAAGGCCCCAAGCCAACCCTTGGTGTAATACCTGTTAGATCCAAACTCCTCAGCATACTTCGGTTCTTTTGATACCGGGTGGTATCGTAACGTTATCTCTTTCATCCTTGCTACACCGGGTGCATCATCATACCACGACGCACAGGTACTCACCCCGTACTGATTCTCTGCCGCCTTCCCTGCTATTCTCACAGTGTCCTCTCCCATTAAATGAAAAGAAGACATAACAGCAGGAGAATAACCGAACTTTCTGGCATCTTTTAACAGTGCGAATGTCCCTCTCCCGGCCGTCATTGAAACAATGTAATTGATTTTGTCCTTCTTTAGATTCATTATCTGAGAACTTGCATCTACATCTCCAAAACCGACAACCTCCTTGGTCAAGAGTTTCAGTCCATAGTGCTTAATACTCTTTTCCAATTGCTCCAGACCGGATTTTCCTGCTTCGTTATCCGCATAAACATAAGCCAACCTCAGTTCTTCTTTCTTCACATTATTTACGATGTAATCAACAATCATTTTTATCTCATCTATATTGTCATTAGTTGGCTGAAAGCTGTATCTCTTAAACGGCCTGCTCACATGGTATGACCATGCACCGGTAACGACCGGAACCTTATCCTTTTCAATACGGTCGTAGAGAGCCTTATGCTGCCCACTTCCTCCCATGAAGAGGATAGCCAGCACCTTATCTTTGAAGACAAGTTTCTTGTAGGCAGCAACAGATGCAGGTATTGTATAGCGGTCGTCCTCCAGTATCATCTTTACATTTCTACCGTGGATACCCCCTTGCTCGTTTATGTAGCGAAAGTAGTTTTTGTACGCCTCCCAGCATGGAAGCAATAGATTGGCGACAGGACCAGACATATCAAGCACAACACCAACTTTTATGGTATCGTCCGTAACCCCCCTTACCTCTTCAGCATAAGAGGGTATGCTTCCCAAAATAATTATGATTGAAACCAACGTAATCATTCGTAAAAAAACATACCTCATTTTCACATCCTCCTTTTTTTTAAGGGTTTTCTATGTCAGCTCTTTTTCTTCACATCCTCTCAAGAAAGCTACTTCTTAAAATACTTAATAGGGTTAATGGGGATACAACTGTAATAAATCTCTAAACCTTACTAACCTTGATAGGGGTCTGCCTACACCAGGATGAAGAATGGGATAAAATGATCTGCCGGGAATTTTGGTTAAAGGGGATTTCATACGTTTGAGAGAAAAAGAGAGGAGCAACATTTCTTTATCCCAATAGAAGAAAATTATGAAGCCCAATACAATGATATAAAACATATTGTTGGATATATTGTATACCAAATGTGACAATTTATTGTCAAGTAAAAAAAGTGATTTGATTTTTCTTATGTAAAGGGTGTTGAAAATGATATTGGAGTTGAACTTACCCAACTAGCGAATGTCAGAGGCTAAGAGTAGGAAAAGACCGGAGAACAGCGAGAAGAAGGTTATGGTCAACATTCGATATTTGCAGTAATGAATCCATCTGAAATGTCGATTATTCCCTTTTCCTTCTGTTTCTCAATCTCATTTTCAATAAGAATATCCGGATCTGTCTTCAGATATAGATCGTTCATTTCGATGAACCAGATGCAATTTTTTAAGTAATTGATATATTCGTTTTTTTCGATTCTACCTTTTCTTAATATGTGAAATATTACAATCCTTGAAAGCATATGATAGGCTATCTTAAAAGGATCTTTGATAAATTCATTGATGCGTGAAAGACAGTTGTTGAAATTTGTTTCTGCATCATAAATTGGTTTTCCATGACCAGGATATATAACATCTACATCTAATTTTCTAAGTCTTTCAAGGGATTCTTTCAATAAAAATATGGCTGAACTGCCCTCCACACGAGCATTTATTATTCCAAAATCGTTTTCATGAAGGACATCTCCTGATATCAAAACTTTATTGCTTTGGTCGTACAAACTGATTCCGCCAATAGAGTGACCTGGGGTATGAATCACCTCCATTTCGATATTACCGAAATTCAGTTGATCCCCATTTTTTAAAATTATATCAACTTTATATTCCGGGACTTCATAATCGAAATAGTCAATCCATGTTGCCCTTTTGTCGCCGCGATTAACATAATATGCCTCATATTCATGCATGGCAATCTTTGCATCTGAGGAATTAATAATTTCAGCATTGGCGCCAACGTGGTCAGAATGGCAATGCGTATTTACAATCAAATCAAAATCAACTATATCGTATCCTTCCTGCTTTAACAGTTCAACAGTCTCTTTGCGACAAGAGTAGTATCCGGTATCGAAAATCACCAGTTTGTCTGAGTCGTAGATGACTGAATTGCCATTTAGCCATCCTCTTTGAATAAATTTAATACTCACGTTGAAAAATTCCTATTTCTTTTGTCATGCCGGCACTTGCAACCAGACTACTCCTTTTCCTCGTGAACCAGGGAGGCCAAAATAGTGCCTATAACACCGAGGATAGCCAGAAAAATCCACGCCATTCTGTAAGAGTCGGTTTTATCCACAATGTATCCAAATACAGGGGTGGCAATAACCATACCGAGGGCGGACATGGCTGCCCCAAAGCCAACACCTGTTGCGGCCATCTTCTTACCGGCAAGCTCAGCGAGGAAGGTTACATGAACACCGTGGATCCCGACGGAAAAACCAAAGACAGCAAATATAATATATACAAGCCAACGTGAAATGCCGGGTGAAATAAAGATTGTGAGCACGGACATCACAGCAATAAGAATACCCATTATTATCATGGTCCCCTTCCGTTTCCCACCGAAAAACCGGTCGCTTACAACACCCCAAAGGACACGGCCGCCAACCGTGCCAAACTGAGAGACCATGAGGCATGTTCCCGCTATCACCACCGGAATTGATAGGGTTTCCTTCAGGTAGAGGACCAGATACGTGCTCAGGACAACGCTCGGCACACAGTACATCACGCCCACCGCACTTTGCAGCAGGATATTTCGGTTCGTCGCGATCTGTCCCAGGTCTTTAATGGTAACCAGTGTGCTTTTAGCTGTTTCTGCTTCGGTTTCGTTTTCACGATAGAGAAGCTGGCAAAAAATGACTACCACCAGGGTTATGACGCCTATGCCGATTACCCCTCCCCTCCATCCCCACGATAGAGCTATGATGGGCAATATGGCTGCCGCCACTGCCCCCCCGAAGGATATCCCTGATTGTTTGATCCCTATAGCCGTTCCTCTCATCCTGGGTGGAAACCACTGAGTTATGGTTTTGACAGTGGTAGGGTTAATAAACTGATAACCTATTCCAGAGATGAAGACGATGAGCAATGCAGGGATGAAAGAGCGGGTTAACGCGAGACTGAGGAAGACCAGTCCCATAACCCCTGGGCCCCCTATGAGAAAAAGGCGGATACCAAATTTGTCGGTAAGCCAGCCGGCATGGGTGCCGAACAAAACCATACCCAGGTAAATTGCCGATGAGAACATTCCAACCTGAGCACGAGTGATCCCCAGACTGTCTTGAATAAATGGTGCCAGCGGTCCAAAGGAGAAGACAGCCATAGAAGCGCTAGCTTGAAGGAAAAACATCAGTGTCAAGATAATCCAGCGGTAACCACTCCTGTTTCCAAAAGCACTTGCCTCCGATTGGGCCAAAGAACTTCTATTGTTAACATCCTCCATGATGATATCCTCCCTAAACCGTAACTACTCAGGCACAAAGTGGCAAAGGCACAGAGGCACAAAGCAGAGTGGAGCACGGTCGTGAATCGATTTACGATTTACGATTCACGGATTACGAATTTGTGCCTTTGGCGCTCTGTGCCTTTGTGCCTGAGTAGTTACTAATCATCATAAAAAACAATTGTCAAGAAAAAAGGATATAATCTCTATGTATAGGCAACGTCACTGGTCATTAGTCATCGGTCATTGGTTGCTTTTACCAGTGACAAATGACTATTGACAAATGACATTCACTATAGTTATTGCATAATCTGCAAAAACACATTCAATAAAATATTGACACACAACCCCATATTGCCTATACTTTTGGTAACTACTCAGGTTGTCAGGTTCACAGTTCACGGTTGGTTGCTCTAACCTTGAACCGTGAACCTTGTAACTTTGAACCTGAGTAGTTACGATTTTATAAACAACAGGGGGTAATTTCTCAAAAAGTTCGGGTAATGCCAGGGTGAAGGAACGATTCTGCCCTGAGTTATTGAGGAGTTACAATAGGAGGAAGTAACATGCCGGATAACCGAAAAAAAATAGAGGAGAGGGAGGAAGAATGGAAGGAAACCACGCTCAAAGCCAGCCTTAAAGGACTGGGAAGAGACAAACCCTATACTCGGACATACACCCCGCTCGACCTGAGGAAAGACTGGAATTTTTTAGATGACGTTGGTTTCCCGGGTGAATATCCATTTACCCGCGCAAGTTTTCCGACTTTCAATCCGCCTCTGGATAGAGGCATAGATTCTGGCGCCATGGTGTCCAGTGGTATGAGGTCGAGAGCAGGAGAGTACAGTGGTTTTGGCAGAGCCGAGGATACTCGCGACCTCTGGCGGAGTGAAGGCCGGAGGGGAGCTAACCTTGCCTTTGACCTGCCCACGCAGTGCGGCTTCGATTCCGATGATCCTTTTGTTGAAGGAGAAGTGGGGGGTACCGGCGTGGCAATAGATACCCTGCAGGACTTTGCCACTCTGTACGATGCTTTTCAGGGAGTGGTGACTCTGGACCAGATCGCGTCCAACTGGACCATAAATGCCCCGGCTAACATAATCATCGCTATGTATGTTGCTCTGGCAGAAAGGCAAGGTATTCCCATAGCCAAGCTCAGGGGGACCCCCCAGAATGATATTTTGAAGGAAATACTGGGGAGAGGCACCCATATTTTCCCGGTAGACCCTTCCATGAGGATGATACGTGATACTATTGCCTTTTGCACAAAATCTATGCCTCTATTTAACACAATCAGTATTGCTGGAGACCACATGCGTCAGGCTGCAGCGCTGACGCAGCCACAGATAATAGCCATCACCCTTTCCAATGCGATCGCCTATATGAAACTGGGAATCTCTACCGGGCTAAGTGTAGATGAGTTTGTGCCACGTTTCACCTTCCTCGGCCTTGGAGGCGGTCCGGAGTTTTTCCGCGAGATAGCTATGTGGCGAGCAGTCAGGAGGATGTGGGCCAAGATTATGAAGGAGCGCTTTGGCGCTACGAACCCCAGAACAATGACGATGCGATCGGCATATTCTGCCAGACATGACGCTGACTACTGTACGAAACAGCGCCCATTAAACAATTTGGTTCGTAGTGTTATTGGCGGTATTGCCGGATGCTTTTCTGGTGGGCAGGCCTCGGGAGGCATACCTTTTGATGAGGCTCTGGGGCTTGGCTGGAGTTATGAGGCACGTCAACTCCGAGACGATGCCGCCAGAATCATGAGGTATGAATCACACTTAGACGAGGTGATTGACCCACTGGCAGGCTCCTATTATGTGGAATCTCTCACCGACCAGATCGAGGAAGAGGCATGGGAACTCATCAACAAAATCGATTCATTGGGTGGCGCTGTGGAGACGATAAAGAGTGGCTGGACTCAACGTCTTATGGCACGCCAGGCATGGGAGCGTCAGTCTCAAATAGAACGAGGCGAGACGATAATCGTGGGAGTCAATAAATTCACGGGTGAAAATGAACTCGAGGTGCTTCCTAAGATGCTTGTGCCACACCCATACAACGCCAAGAAAAGGGAAGAGGCAGAAGAACTACAGATCACCAAACTGAAAAAAATCAAGGCCGAAAGGGACAATAGCCTGGTGAGTTCTGAACTCAAGAAGATAGAAAGCGCAGCCAGGAAGGAGGTCGAAAACCTGATACCCTGCTTTATTGACGCGGTCAAGGCACAGGTCACATTGGGTGAGATATGCGGGGTTTTGAAGAACGTTTTTGGGGAGTATGAGGAAGCAGGCATTTAGTCCTATCTAGGTTGTTTAGACTGTAGGCTGAAGGCTGTAGTAGCCTAATAGCCTACAACCTAACTGCCTACAGCCTATCCACCTGAGTAGTTACGAACCATTTCAATCTTTACCAATACCTGCTGATATCCTATCTAATATGCCATTTATAAATGAACCTGACTTCTCCGAACCGAATTTCTTTCCCAAATCTATGGCTTCATTCAGAGTAACCTTGGCTGGAACATCATTGCAGTATAAGAGTTCAAAGCTCGCTAGCCTTAATATACTCCTGTCTACTTTGGACATCCTCTTTAGTCTCCAATTTTCCGAGGATTCCTCAATAAGCCTGTCAATTTCCTCCTTATGATTACAGACACCCTCTACCAATTTTTCAGTGAACTCTATGGCCATTTCTAAACCCTTAAAATTCTGCCAGAAAAGGTCTAAAGCATCCCTGACATTATCACGGCTTACATCAATCTGATAGAGAATTTGGAGGGCTAACTCTCTGGATTTACGCCTGTTTCCCATTAAACCCTCGGTAACCTTATATTAGACACTGGACTTCACTCAGGTTGTTTAGACTGTAGGCTGTAGGCTAAAGACTGTAGGCTGTAGTAGCCTAATAGTCTACAGGCTAATAGCCTACAGGCTAACTGCCTACAGCCTATCCACCTGAGCAGTTACATGTCTGAGGTCTGATGTCTAATGTCTGAATCACAGTATTTACCCTAACTCTTTAAGAATATTTGCCATCTCTATGGCTGAAATGGCTGCATCCCACCCTTTATTGCCCGACTTCGAACCTGCCCGTTCAATTGCCTGCTCTATATTGTCTGTAGTAATTACACCAAGAGATATAGGAATTTCACACTCTAAAGAAACGTTGGCAATACCCTTGGTAACCTCTGCACTGATATATTCAAAGTGAGGGGTAGCACCCCTGATAACTGCACCCAAACATATAACAGCATTGTACTTTTGAGATTTAGCTAATTTTTTTGCAACCAGAGGTATCTCAAATGAACCAGGAACCTTTACTATTTCAATGTTATTTTCATCTGCACCAGATCTAATCAATGCGTCCAATGCCCCACCCAGCAGTCTTTCACTGATAAAATCATTAAACCTGCTCACTACGATTCCAAACTTCAAACCACGAGCATCTATCTTCCCTTCTATTATCTTCCGTGACATATTTTCCTCCTCTTACCCTCTGATGGCTATAAAAAGCCGTATTCCCAGATATACCTCTATTCTAACTACTCAGGTTGTCAGGTTCACAGTTCACGGTTGGTTGCTCTAACCTTGAACCGTGAACCCTGGAACGTTGAACCTGAGTAGTTACCCTCTATTTTATATTCAATATATGCCCCATTTTCTTCTTCTTTGTTTCCAAATACTTAATGTTGTTATCATTAGGCTTAGTCTCAATGGGCACCCTCTCTGTAACTATCAGCCCATACCCCTCTATACCCTTAATCTTTTTAGGGTTATTTGTCATCTGTCTCATCTTTCTTACCCCTAAATCACGAAGGATCTGTGCCCCTACACCATAATCTCTAAGATCGGGCTTAAAGCCAAGCCGCTCATTGGCCTGAACAGTATCCAAACCCTGATCCTGAAGCTCATAGGCCCTAAGCTTATTAATCAGCCCAATACCCCTTCCCTCTTGATGCATATAAACAATAACACCTTTGCCTTCCTCTTCAATCATCCTCATGGCAGTGTGGAGTTGTTCCCCGCAGTCACACCTCTCGGAACCAAAGACATCACCGGTTAAACACTCGGAATGAACCCTTACCAAAATCTCGTCTTCCGGGTTAATATCTCCTTTAACCAACGCAAGATGCTGGTGACTATCTACGTCATTTTCATATGCAACAGCCTTGAATTCTCCACCATATAAGGTAGGTATGCGTGTCTCTGCAACTCTCCTAACAAGACCCTCGTTTTGCAATCGATATTCAATTATATCGGCAATTGTAACAATTTTTAAGCCGTGTTTTTCAGCAAAGATCTCTAAATCCGGCATCCTCGCCATAGTTCCATCGTCTTTCATTATCTCACAGATCACACCAGCAGGTATTAAGCCGGCCAATCTGGCCAAATCAACCGAACCCTCTGTCTGGCCTGTTCTTACCAGCACCCCACCATTTCTTGCGATAATAGGAAAGATATGACCAGGTCGAGCAAGATCCTGAGGTTTTGTGTTTTCGTCTATAGCAGTTAAGATTGTCTTAGCCCTATCTGCAGCAGAAATACCGGTAGTAACCCCGCACCTTGCTTCAATAGAAACTGTAAATGCAGTATTAAAATGAGAGGTGTTATCCGTCACCATAGGAGACAGATGTAATTCCTTCGCCCTTTTTTCATTTAATGTCAGGCATATAAGCCCTCTTCCATATCTGGCCATAAAGTTGACAGCATCAGGGGTTATCTTCTCCGCTGCTATCATTAAGTCTCCTTCATTTTCCCTGTCCTCATCATCAACAAGGATTATTATCTTTCCTTTTTTTATATCCTCAATTGCCTCTTTGATTGTGCTTAATGCCATTTAAGACCCCCATTAAGTTCGTAAATCGTGAATCGTAAATCGTGAATCGTGAATCGTAAATCGTGAATAGAAAATAGACTTACGAAAAACCATGTTTACTAAGAAACTCCCTATTAATTTTACTATCTCCTTCTCTTTTACCTTGTCCTTTATCTAAGAACCTTTCTACATACTTTCCGATTATATCATTTTCAATATTGACACTGTCGCCGACTTTTTTATTGCTTAAGGTAGTGTGCCCCGCTGTGTGGGGGATTATATTCACACCAAACTCATCATCTGTACAATCATTCACAGTTAAACTGATACCATCAATGGCCACAGAACCCTTCTCAATTATATACTTCATTATATCTTTAGAAGCCGATATTTTCATCTTCGTGGAATTTACATCTCTGGAAACCCCCTTAATCTTTCCAATACCATCAACATGACCCAAAACAAGGTGCCCCCCCAATCGATCTGAAATACGCATGGCTCTCTCTAAATTTACCTTTTGTCCTTCCTTTATCTCCCTAAGAGTGGCTCTCTGTAAGGTCTCAGGTGAAACCTCCGCTCTAAATCCTTTTGGCAACAGTTCCACAATAGTCAGACAAACGCCATCCACAGAGATACTATCACCAGTTTTTGTTTCAGTAAAATCCAGGTTACACTCTATAAGGACATTCATATAACTGCCTTTTTTATCAATCTTCTTTATGGTACCTAGATCTTCTATCAATCCGGTAAACATATTACCCCTTATTCACATAGCCTTCAACTAAAATATCGTCTCCCAATCTTCTAACCCTGATATTCTTTAGATTAATGGCATCATTAAGTTTCTCAACGCCTTTGC
>Ga0265296_1002493_pt1 | contig 18423 bp, 18 predicted proteins | sample MunlanPumphouse1_FD_189073 | JGI IMG/M metagenome (GOLD analysis project Ga0265296, IMG submission 189073) | Groundwater microbial communities from a municipal landfill in Southern Ontario, Canada - Pumphouse #1 | ecosystem: Environmental > Aquatic > Deep subsurface > Groundwater | place...
CATCCAGATCCTCCCGCAATCCATGCATGCCGCCATCCAGTTCGATAATGAGTTTCCGCTCCATGCAGACGAAATCGACGATGAAGCGCCCAATGGCGTGTTGCCGGCGGAATTTGTAGCTCACCTTTCGCCCCCTCACCCTACCCTCTCCCCCATGCGCGACGCACGGGGGAGAGGGAATACCAGTCCGAAGTTTTGTGTTTCAATAAAAATCTCCACACAATTTGGTTATGATCCGTTACAGACTCAGCCAATTCGTGAGTTCATTCTCGCCAACCTCGGGTAGATACCCGCTCTCGGGTCATTATATTTTTTCTTGTTTCGTCCCGCCATAACGTATAATGAGTAACACTCTATGACGGGATTCTCGAAGCGCTGGCAGTTCGTGAGCGTGTGTGTCGGTCTCATCATCCTGCTTCTCTTCAAATATTTCTGGTCGTTTTCTGTATTCCCCGGGGTTCCGTTCGGATACGACGCGGGGATGTACCGTTTCCTCTTCCTCACGCACGCGAAAGGGTTCCCGCCGTTCCTCCTCGCCTCGATGCCGGAGTGGGCGAAGAGCCACCCCCTGGGACTTTTCTTCTTCTCCACGATTCTCCTGAAGGCCGGTCTTTCCGCCGATGCGCTCATCGGCTGGGTGTGGAATCTGTTTCCGGTATTCCTGGGCGGAGTGCTCGCGGCGGTCCTCTCCCGTACCTACGGGAAGCGCGCGGGGCTCTTCGCTCTCCTCGTTTTCCTCGTGTCCGTCGCGCAGTACGAAGGGTTCCTCATGATCTACTGGAAGGTCTTCCTGGCTCTCCTCTGGTGCACGCTTGCATTCGGGGCGTACGAACGGAAATCGCGGTGGTGGGTCCTGTACGGCATGTTCACCGTCGCGACGCACCAGCAGATCGGCCTCCTCTTCGCGTTCGCTCTCGCTTCCTCCATCGTCGCTTCCTCCATCCGGCGCCGCGCGGTTCTTGGGGACCTCGTCCTTGGAGGAATGCTGCTCCTCACCTGCATCCTCGGGCTTCTCTGGTACCTCCCGAACTTTGAGCGCGCGATCGGCTCTGTCCTTCCGTTCCTCCTCCGTCCTACGGTGAGTCTCGGGATTTTCGCCATCCTCTGCATCGGCACGCTGATGCTCTTCTCGGTCATCCTCTCGCCGATGCCGCGCTGGTGGGTGATGGTGGTCTGTGCGGCGGTGGGGTTCCTGCTCTTGCTGCTCCCGTTCGCGGGGTACGCTCCGTCGTCGCTCGTTGCTTTCCTCTCGCAGTCCCGCTCCGCCGTTCCTGGCGCATTCCTCACGGTTGAAGAGTACATCCGCGCCTCGTTTCCACTCCTCATTCTCGGGATCGTCGGTCTCGTGCTCCTCATCCGGCGTGACGTGGGGAGCCCTTGGGCGTGGGCGGCGGTATGGTCGCTCCTTGCCGTTATGAGCATGTTCTTCTTCTATCGGCGGTTCCTCCTGCCGCTCGATTTCTTCCTCCTCCCTTCCGCCGCGATCGCGCTCGAGTGGATCTGGGGACTCCGCCACGGTCGGTCTCGACCAACGTGGCTCCGCGGGCTGGCAATGGCCGTCATCGCGCTGCAGGCGTTGCTCCTCCTCCAGCGGATGGCGATCATCGACCCGCACGTCCGGGCGAGCGACCTCCGGGAGTTCGCTGCTCTCTCGCAGACGGTGGAACCGGGCTCGAAGCTCGTGGTGCTCGATAACATGGCGCCCTGGGTGGTCGGTTTCCTCCCGGAAGCAAGTGTTGGCGGTCCGGGCATCTTCGACTCGCAGCCCGAGGAGGCGTGGCAGAAGTTCCTCTTCGGATCCCATGATGATCGTGCCGTCTTTTTCCGGCGCTATCCCGCGGGCACCTATTTCTACGCCACGGACGTCTTTCGGTCGTTTTATCCGCCGGAGGTACAGTCTTTGCTTGATGATCCGTGTTTGAAACCAGTCGGACCGGGAGGTCTTTTTGTATTAACGTGCGTTCCCCAACCCCAACCCCAACCCTAACCCTAACCCCTAGTCGTACTTGGTTCCATCTTGACCTTCACGAGCCTTTTCTCCATTCTTTACTCCAGTTCCCCTTCCGCCACTGCGCCAACGCTTCTCCTACCAGCGTTCCCACCAACTGCAGCATCGACCGCGCTTCAATGAACAGATTCGCGCGGCGGAGGTTCTCTTGGTCTCGGAGCAGGGCGCGCAGCGCATGCCGACTCCGGAGGCTCTTCAGCGTGCCCGGGACTTAGGACTCGATTTGATCGAGGTCTCGCCCAAGGCCGTGCCGCCGGTGGTGAAGATCGGCGACTACGGCAGCTACCTCTATCAGTTGAAAAAGAAGGAGAAGCGGCAGAAGGCGCACAGCAAGCAGACGGAGGTGAAGGCCATCCGCTTCGGCTTCCGCACCGATACGGGGGACTTGGACCGCCAGGCGAACCGCAGCAGGGAGTTCCTCGCCGAGCGTCACATGGTGAAAGTGACCATCGTGCTTCGCGGGCGCGAGCTCAGCAACAAGGAGTACGGCATCACCAAGCTCAACAAATTCGTCGCGAGTCTCGCGGACGTCTCCGAAGTCGACCAGTCGGTGAAGCGGCAGGGAAACCACTTTATCGTGATCCTGCGGCCGAAGAAGTGATGCCGGTTTAAGAAAAATTTCTTCCATCGCCGCGCCCCGCAGAGCGGGGCGCTGCTGTTGTGTTTATAAAACAGCAGCGGCTTCCTGTGGTGAGCTTGCCGAATCCATTCAGGCCGCGGTGTTCATGTGCTTTTCCTTGACCTGCGTCATTCTGGGAGTAGCATCGCTTTCCAATGACAGAAAGTTTTCAGGAACACAGGGGCGAGCGTTCGGATGAAGCTCCTGTCTCAGGGGGTGTGGACCCACTGAGCGCACCTGGATTTGCTGAGGATTTGGAAGCATATGTCGCTGCTATTGGAAGTCCTATGGAGATTGCGGAGCACCAGAGGTTACGCTTGAATTGGAAGGAAGACCTGCGATTCATCGCGCGTGCAGATGGCATTGATGCTATGGCAGCAAGAATGCGGCATAGGGATACCGTTCTCCGTCAGGGGGAAATCCCTGCATCTTTCCTAGCGGTAATGCAGGTCTCATCTTTGATTGGTCAGCGCTTAAGCAGGAGGGTGACACGGGGTGATGAGTACTGAAGTATTTGTCCGCAGGAGGCGTAAGAGTTCAATTTGCGTTTTTGACTATTCTGTTTATACTCCAGTTTCCGTATGCCCAAGCTCAAGTCCCACAGCGGCGCGAAGAAACGCCTCCGGCGCACCGGAAGCGGCAAACTGGTGTTCAGAAGGAACAGCCGCAACCATCTGCTGCTGCAGAAAAGCAAGCGCCAGAAGCGCATCAACCGGACGCAACTCGTCCATTATACGAACGAGCGCGCCCTCAGGCTGCTCGTCCCCCATATCTAACCTTCAATCATGCGAGTCAAGCGCGGAATTCACAGGCATCGTCGGGTCAAAGCCCTGCACCGGCTGACCAAGGGGTACCGGGGCATGAAGCGCACAACGGTGAAGAAAGCCAAGGAGGCGGTCATCAAGGCCGGTCAGAACGCTTATCGCGACCGAAAACTCAAGAAGCGAGTTTTCCGCTCGCTCTGGACGCTCCGGATCAGCGCGGCGCTTCGTGCGAAGGGACTCAACTACTCGCGCTTCATTCCGGCACTCGCGAAGGCGAAGATCACTCTCGACCGCAAGGCGCTCTCCGAGCTCGCCATTCATCACCCGCAGGTATTTGAGCAGGTGGTGAAGGAGGCAGGGATAAGCAATGGATAAAATTGATACGCAGCTGCGACGCCGCGTCGCAGACGCCCCGTGAACGCGGGGCGAACCACCGGGACGCGGCGTCCCGGCTGCGGGGAAGGCGGGGAAAATGCGGCATGTTTTTGAATTTCACATCACCACTTCTTCCTCTCCACCCGTATGAACCCCGACATCTCGAGGAACGTCATCTTCGGGTCATCCCTGCGCATCGCGTCCAGGAGGAGATTGACGCCCAGCGTGTCGGCGGCCATGTGGCTGCACTGGATGATGTTGAGGTGATGTTTCTTCGCTTCCTCCAGCGATTTCTCCGGCACGTGCATGGAGAGGATCGTCCCCACTCCCGCGCGAGACTGGGCCTCGAAGAATTCCTCCGGCCCGTTGGTGCCGCCGGTGAACTCGGTGGCAAAGATCTTTCCCGGACGGCTTCCTTTGCCGCCGCTCACGATGAGAGGCGGATTTCCTTTCTTCGCGTACGCCTTGTACTCCGGAATATCGAGGAGTGCAGAGATGATGTCGCTGAGCTCATCGAATTCCCGCTTGCTGATGTACTTCTCCATGAAGCTCCAGACGAGATTGTCGGTGACGGTGTGGCAGCAGACGGCGGGGATCTTCAGGATGGCCGCGGCGCGTTCCGTGCGGAAGAGGTTGTCGGCGTGGATGGACCGCGAAACCTTGTCCATCCTCGGGCGCAGCATGGATTCCGCCTGGTTCACGGACACCCCCACCTGCATGAGGAGATCGGCTTGCATGGGCATGACTTTCTCCAGATCGGCGAGCGCCCGGCCTTCGGGGTGATGGATGAGGACGCCGTCAATCCGCGTCCCGTGTTTCCTCAGGTGGTCGATGAGCAGGAGCTCGGCGGTCTCGATGTCGATTCCCACGGCAATGCGCGTGAATTCCTCCTCTCCGGTTCCATTGATGATGCGGCTGTCCGGGTAAGGATTCCACGTGCGCTCTTCGTCGAAGAGTTCGCGTTCCTCGCCCTTCGCTTCCTTGAAGCGCTTCACCTGCTTCTCGAGAATCTTCTCCACTTGCTTCCGTCCCCGCGGATCGTGCTCGATGGAGAGATTGACGGCCCGCGTGAAAAATTTCTTGAGTTTCATAGTGGTTCCGAGGGTACAGGGCACACGGATCAGAATGCAATTAGTTAGTTTAGTTTGACATTTTCAACTACAGTTTTATTCTATGTTTTGAGAAATGTCTGATGATCAATTTGGAAATGAGAACCGGATGCCGGAGGCAGAATGACCTGAGTGTGCCGCTCCCATGGAAGGAGACGCGCTTTCCGCTGTCGAGACGACGGAAGAATTTCTCCACCATCTTCTCCACTGCGCGATTTCGCGCGGTGATCGCGGTTTTCCGGTCTTCGCCGTCCAAGACCGCGGTCAGGCGCTCGAAGCACCGGAGCCGGTCGAAGAGTCCCTGTCCCGTCTGCTGGTTCACGGCGCTCGCGCCAGCCGGGTGCACGCGGAAAGAGCCCAGTTCTTCCTGCAGGTTATACCAGTCGCTGACCTCGAGGAGCCGCGTCCAGTACTCGACGTCGAGGAATTGCGGCATGTCCTTCAGGAACGGGCCGGCGGCGGTCACGGCGCTCCGGCGCATGACCACGAAACTCGGTTCACCGATGACGTTGGGGTGCAGTTCCCTTTCGATCCACCACTGGAGGAATTCGCGTCCGCGGTGGAGGCCGGCCTGCACGTTCCGTTTCCTGTATGCGCGGAGCTCTTCGTAGAGATGGGATAGCGGGGTCTCTCCTTCGTAGCGGTATGCGTGTTCGACGGATACGAATCCGCTGCCTGGATGTTGCTCCAGGATGCTCAGAGCGTGCTCCAGGTACTGCGGCGCCCAGACATCATCCTGGAACAGGAAGGCGACGAACGAGGCGTTTCCTGCCTTCAGGCACTTGTTCCAGTTGCCGCCGATCCCGCGCTGCTTGCGACTCTGGAGAAAGCGAATCCTCGCATCGGAGAGGAACGGCTGTACGATGGCGGCGACATTCACCTTCTTCGAAGCGTCGTCCTGGATGATCGCCTGCCATCTCTTGAATGTCTGCTGCTGCAGGCTCTCGATCGCCTCCCGCAGGTGTAGAGGATTCGGTTCGTAGGTGGGGATGCAGATGTCGATGATCGGTGTGTCCATGGGGTAGGAATTATAGCGGAGAAGCTATTAGGGAACCTCTGAAAAACTCTCCAGCATACAGAAACCTGAGGATGCTGCATGGTTGCATGGCTACATGGTTGGCTAGCAAAAGCCAACGTGTGTTGCATGCAAACCATGCAACCATGTAGCCATGCAGCATTTTTACATTTTGCAAATCATTATTCAGAGTCTCCTTAGCTGTTAGGAAATACAGGAGAAAAAATGCGCCTAAATTCCCTAATACCTAACACCTAAAACCTATAAGCTACGCACGTGCGTATCGACATCCTCACGCTCTTCCCCGAAATGTTCCGGGGGCCTCTCACCGAGAGCATTCTCAAACGTGCGCAGAAGGCCGGACTGATCGATATCCATATTCATGACATACGCGAATTCGCCGCCGACCGGCACCGCCAGGCTGATGACAAGCCGTACGGCGGGGGGGCGGGAATGGTGATGATGGCGGAGCCGATCGTGAAGTGCATGGAGGTGGTGGTTTCAAAAGGCAAGAAGGCATCAGCCTCCGCTCAAGCTTCGGCCGACAAGAAAGGGCAAAAAGGCAAAAGGCCGCATCGGATTTTTCTCTCGGCTCAGGGTGAGCGTCTTGTGCAGCCGAAGATTGAGAAATTAGCCAAAAAGCACGATTGGTTGATTTTGCTTTGCGGGCATTACGAAGGCATTGATCAGCGCGTAATTGACGGATGGATCGATGAGGAGATTTCGATCGGAGACTACGTGCTCACCGGCGGCGAGCTTCCGGCGATGGTCCTCGTGGATGCCGTCGCGCGGCAGATTCCGGGCGTACTCGGGAAGGGGGAATCGGCCGAGGAAGAAAGTTTTTCCAAGTCGCTCGACCGAAAAAGGGAATATCCCCATTACACGCGTCCGGAAATTTTCCGCGGAAAACGCGTTCCGAAAGTGCTCCTCTCCGGCAATCACCGGGAGATCGAGGCGTGGAGGAGGAAGAAGCTCAGGTGACGCCGTTGGCCATGGCGGTTCTCGCAGCAAGCCGCGTCTTGCCTCTGACATATTCGGCAGCTGCTTGGGCGATCGTTCCATCGAGGGGGCTTTCCCATTTTGCTCCACCATCCTGCAGTGCACCGTGGCCGTAGAGGTAGCGAGCTAGTCTCTGTCTGAGTCCTGCCAATTCCCCTCCCGCAGTACTCTCTTTCGGACGGGAGCCATTTTCATTCAGGAGCAAATCGCGAAGCGCCCCGAGAGTTGTTGGGATGACTGCGCCTACAGCGACTTCTGCCTCTATTGCTGTGCCAGTGAGCACCGGTGAAGTTCCCCTTAGTTCTGCATCAACGGCGGCGGTGAATATTTCAATCAGCCGTCTTGCTTGTTCCTGCGTTGAGGCATCCAGCGTTTCTTCTCCGGGTCTCGTCCCTCCGGCAGCTTGTAGCTGTTTGAGCAATTGCGCATATTCAGTGGTATCTGGGGAACGCAACCGCACGTTGATTCTGCCATACGAGTGTCTACAGACGCTCACAAGCAAATTCCAGAGCTCACCTACTGTTGTGGGGGTTTTCGCCTGAAAAGGCCTAAGTGGTTCGAGCACATAGTTTCCTGCTTCGGTAGTCTGTTCGGTATTTTGCATGTGCGGAGCCTAGTGCATGCGATAATGTTTTCAAGGTAGGGAAAATGCATGGGTCTTTTGTTGTAAATTTTTTCAACAACACAACGAACCGTGCGGGAAGCGCGTAAATTTTTCGATGTGCGGCTTTCCGTTATTTTTTTCTACGACGATATTGGCTTGCATCAGAGGAATTTTATGACGCTCCTTTTCCGTCCTCTGCGATAGCATCCGCGTGTGATCGATCATCTCGTCAAAGCCCTGCATGTGCGGGGGGAACTGCGGCTCACGGTGCGCGTGCGGCCCTCCGCGAAGCGAACATGTATCAAGCGCCTCGGTGAGGACGGCGTACTTCGCGTGGACGTCGCGGCGCAGCCGGAAGGGAACAAGGCAAATTTGGAATTGATCGATTTCATTGCCGACCTGTTCGGTATTCCGCGCTCACAGGTGAAATTGCTTTCCGGCCAGTCGGGGCGGCAGAAGGTATTGTTGTTATGTTCTTGATTTGCCTGAAGATACGGTCGTTTTTTATGGGAGCAGCTTATCAATTCATGGGAGCAGGTCTCCGACCTGCGGTTGTAAAAAATTTTTATGGTTCCCGCGGGTCAGGAGACCCGCTCCCAAAATGCTGTTGATCATCTATGAAACTGCTGATGGATCTCCCTGAGCCGCTTGTTCGTGAGATGCGTGTAGATCTGCGTCGTCGTGATGCTCGCATGGCCGAGCATCTCCTGCACGGAACGTATGTCCGCGCCGTTCCTGAGTAATTCGGTCGCGAAGGTATGGCGGAGCGTGTGCGGCGTCACCTTCTTCACGATGCCTGCCCGGGTCGCTGTCTCCCGCACGATCCGCTCGATCGCCTGCGGCTCGAGCCGACGGTCTTCGCCGAGCAGCGTGTCCTTTCGCGAGCGGTTGGAATTGCTGGCGAAGAGGGGGATCCAGTTGTCGCTGCGGGAGTCGAGGTAGCGTTTGACGTGGTCGGCGGCAGTTTCCGATATAAAGACAATACGGGCTTTGTGGCCTTTACCGACGACACGGAACTCCCGCGAATCCAGGTTCACGTCTTTGCGATTCAAATTACTGAGTTCGCTTACGCGCAGACCCGTGGAAAAGAGAAGGTGCAGGACCGCCAGATTCCGTAGCCCGTTCCGTTTGGTTACATCGACGCTATCGAACATTTGGCTAAGTTCCTCTCGTGCCAGCACTTCGACTTGCCGTTCGGGGACCTTCGGGAGTTCGATCTTCTCCGGCGAGAGAGTGCGGATGTCGTGCTTGTGAAGATGCTTCAGGAGAGCCCGGAGCGCGATGAGGTGGTACTGCTGTGTCTTGATGCCCAGCGTCACGCCTTGGCCGGCGATGTGCGTGCGGTGCAGATGGAGGCGGTAATCACGCATCATATCCGTGGAAATAGTGGAAACATCGGTTTTCGGTTTCGCGAAGCGCTCGAATCTCTTGAGGTAGTGGTGGTAGTTTTCCACCGTCTTCCTGCTCTGGTACTTGCCCACTTCGCAGTGGGTGAGAAAGTCGTTGATGGCGTCCCTCAGCTGCACGTGGCCATGATACTCCATGTAACCAATGCCTACGCAGGTCGGAGACCTGCTCCCGTGTTGAAAAAATTTCCTCCACCCAAGGGAACGCCCCGCAGTCGCGGGGCGCGTCATGCGGCGCAGCCTCACGTCAGTCTGTGGGAAGGACAAATACCATGGCTACATGGCTGCATGGTTGGCAGGCAACAACGTGCGGTTCGCTTGCCCGCCCGTACCGAACGTCGGTACGTTCGGGCGGGCGAGCCATGTAGCCATGCAACTATGCAACCATTTCCCACAGTTTTCTTCATCAGACGAAAAACTAATTTCTCATTGCCGCCTCAATCGTCCGCTTCAGCTCTTCCCGCGTGAGGAGCCCCAGCCAAGTCTTCTGTTGCAGCGCGAAGGTCGGGACGCGCTTCACTCCTGCTTCCTCTGCGCGGGCCTTCTGCGCCTCGAGGAGCAGGGTCGTCGCTTCCGCGCTCAGGCATTTCGAGAATTCCTTCGTCTGTTTCACGCCCGCACTCTTCAGGGTCGCCCAGAGTTGCTTGTCGGAGATGAGGGGAGTGGAGGCAAATTGGGCGTCCAGCTCGCGGAAGCGGTTCTGATCCACGGCGCAGAGAGCGGCCCGTGCCATCAGATCCCCTGCGGAGCTCATGGGGACGAACAGGCGTTCCACTCTCAACTTCCCCGGCTCCACGTATGTCCGTTCGAGCCAGGGGAGATCCTCCACCATGAACTGTCGGCAGTAGGGACAGTCGTAGTCGGAGTAGAGGGTGAGGGTAGCCGGGGCCTGCGGACTACCGATGAAGAGCGATGCCCCGCTCCGGACGATCATGAGCTTCGCCCCCGTGTTCACCCGGCTCACCTCCAGGCTCTCCGGAGTTTTAGGGGTCCGCTCATTCGTGAAATCCATGATTCCTCCGGACGCTTCCCGTGAAGCTGCGATGCTCCCGGAGGACCGAAGAAGCGGTTGACGGAACGTTTCCGGCGGCTTCGAAGCTCTGCAGCCACTCAGGGCGATTGCGGCGAGCGCGCTCATGCCGAGGAGCAGAGGTCGGTATTTCATGCGCATCGGGTTTCATTGTGCTTGTTTTTTCACGATAATGGAACCCTCATCCATGCTACAGCGGATCTCCATCCTCGGCGTTCCCATCGACAGGGTCACCCGGGAGCAGGCGCTCCTCGAGATTGCGTCCTTCCTCTCGTCCGGCGGTCAGCATCACGTGATGACTCCCAATCCGGAAATGCTCGTGGAAGCCGGGAAGAATCCCACATTCCGGGAGGTGCTCTCGCGCTCGGCTCTGAACGTTCCCGACGGAGTGGGTCTCCTCTGGGCTTCGCGGTGGATCGGCACGCCGATAGCGGAGCGTGTGGCGGGAGTCGATCTCTTCCAGGATCTCTGTCTGTCTCCCTCTTTGCCGCCCGTCTATTTCCTGGGTGCCGCGCCGGGGGTGGCTGAGCGCGTGGGCGAACATTTCTCTCAGAGGAATCCTTCCCTTCGCGTCGTCGGCGCTGAATCAGGTTCCCCCGATCCGGCGGAGGAGACAGGCATCGTTCAGCACATCAATGCTTCCGGCGCTCAGGTGCTCTTCGTCGCATTCGGGGCTCCCGGGCAGGACATGTGGATCGCGCGGAATCTCTCGAAGATGCCCGGCGTGCGCCTCGCGATAGGGGTGGGTGGGTCGTTCGACTTCGTCGCCGGCGTCCGGAAACGCGCCCCGGCGTGGCTTCGTTCAGCTGGTCTGGAGTGGTTCTGGCGGCTCGTCAGGGAGCCGCGCCGCTTCAGGCGCATTATTAGCGCAGTGCTGGTGTTTCCCCTTCTGGTGCTGCGTGGAGGGTCTCGAGGCGCGTGACTTCCCATTGCCCGATTTCCCTGTTGAAGTAGAGGCGGAGGAAGTAGTTGCTTCTGTCCGACGTTTCGACGTGGTACGCGTACGTGGGTTTCGCGCCATTCGGATCCGGTTCTTTTCGCAGGAAATCGATCGCGATGATTTTCACGTCAGCCGGGAGCTTCGGTTCCATGAGCGCGATCACCGTGATGTCCGTCGGCTCCTCGAGCACGAGGGCAGCTTTGAGGTTCAGGGTCCCGCGGCCGAGGAATGCGGCGAGCGTGACCACGAGCCCCGAGAGGACGATAGCCACCCAAACGGAGACCCTGTAGTTCTGGTGTGAGATTTTCTCGAGATCCATCAGATCATTATACACTTTTTCTCGCCTTTACTGAAGGGTTTGCGGGGAGGGCAGGAAAGTGAGAAAAGGCAGAAACGTGAATTTATGAAAAGACATTTCTGCCTTTTCTGTCCCTTCTCGCTTTTCTGCCTTTCTTTTGCCTCAAGGCATACGTGCTGTACGCTAGCAGGAGTTTCCCCTCTTCTCCATGCGCAGGTTTCTCTTTACCTCGATCGCTCTCACGCTGCTCTTCCCCGTGCAGGTCAGCGCTGCGGAACTTTCCGCATCGAAGCTCCTCGCCCTGCCCTCCGGGGAGCCGAAACCCGTGAATTTCTCCCTTGCCGTCACCGAAGACATCGACGGCGTCTCGTCGAGGCTCGCGGTCGCCGGCGCCAGGGAAGGGAGCGGTGTCGTGCCCGACAAATTCTGGGCAACGGTTGACCTGCAACGTCAGATGATCGATGGGTCCATGCGTGTGGTGTTCGAGCTCCGCATCGTACACGGCACGGCGTACATGCGCGTCGCGAGCGCTCAGGGAAGCGATCCGTTCATTGACGTCTCTTCTCTCCAGTCTCTCGGTCAGGGATGGGTTTCTTTCCCCCCCGAGTCGGTTTCTCTCGATGAGTGGACGATGCCGCCGCTCGATCCATCGCAACTCACATCTGCGTTCTCCGTCCAGCACACGCGTTTCCTGGATGGAAGTTCCTACAAGCTCTCACTGGCGCCCGATGCCATGGAGTCCTTCATCGCATCCGTGAATGCATCCCTCCCCGATGCGGCGAAGGCAGGGGACATTCCCATTGCCGCCTCCCTTCAGGCGGACGTCAAAGTGGACACGACACGTGCCGGTGATTTCCGGTTCTTCTCGGGCAGCATTCGCGGTTCCGCGCTCACCGTTGATGCGAAAGTCCAGCGCCAGATGCGACCGGTGAACGTCGAGAAGCCGAAGATCGCCCCCGCGCTCACCGGAGAATCCCTCGATGCGGTTCTCTCGCTGCTTGCTCCGATGTCGCCATCCTACATTCGGCCCGATGAGAGGACAGGGCAACCTGCGGTTGAGGATTCCAACTATGATATCGGATCTGAGCTGCGGTACCTTCCGGAGAACAATCCTGCCTCCGTGCGTCGGCTCCAACGCGAGACACAACGTTCTCTCAAGCACTATCCTCTCACGCCGCGAGCCGGCGACGGACGCGCGCTCATTGATCGCGCCGCGCGGCGGCAGGCGATGGACGCGCTGCAGGCGCAGCCGCCTGCTCTGCATCTTCCTCTCTCCCCGGCGCCCGGGTATGAGCCGATACTGACGCTTGCCACGCTGCTCTCCGTTCAAGTGCGTCCTGCCGATCTCCGAGCGGCATTCGGGCAGAGCGGGGGCGGTTCGTCCGTGCGTATGCTGTATGGCTTCCTTTCCGGCGCGCAGGGGGCACATCCTGAACTCACGTACCTTTATCTTGTGCGGCCGACGGACAGGCCCGATACCTTCCGTCTCGTCGTTGATTCGTACACGTTCGCCCCTCTTTCCGTCCTGGATGTGAACCGTAGCGGCAAGATCGATCCGGATGAGCAGCCTGCACGTGTCGGAACGCGCTATGCCCATGAGTTCTTCACGCAGGCGCTCTCCGGGCCGGTCATCGACACCGCGCTCGGCGAGGATATTGCTGCGTATGTGCCGGTGCGCGATGAAGAGGGGAATGCGATTGCCGTTCTTGCGGTCGTAGAGAGAAAGGATGGCAGGCAATCGGTCGGTGTTGGTCGCCCTGCACATTGAGCGCTTCGCGAATGTATAATGTATAATGTACAATGTTGGATGATTATTTCTTCAATCTGCGAGCGATGGATTCGTCATTCTACATTCTACATTTTACATTGTACATTTCATGAGCATTCTCGTTCTCGTCCGCCACGGCCAGTCACAGTGGAATCTCGAGAACCGTTTCACGGGATGGACCGACGTTTCTCTCACGCCGCAGGGCAGAGCGGATGCCGTCCTCTGCGGCAAGAGCCTCCAAGACATACATTTCGACAGAGTGTTCCTCTCGCGCCTCAAGCGATCGAAGGAAACGTATGAGGGATTCGTGGAGGGTCACGGGCAGCGCGGACTGCCTGAAATCGAGGATTCCGCGCTCAACGAGCGGCACTACGGCGACCTGCAGGGGCTCAATAAGGCCGAGACGGTCAAGGAGTACGGCGAAGAGCAGGTGAAGCTCTGGCGCCGGAGCTACGCCACCCGTCCTCCCGGAGGCGAGAGCATCGAGGATTGTGAGCGGCGCACGTGGCCGTTCTTTCTGCAGTACGTTCTCCCCCTGCTTGCCGCGGGCAAGAATGTGCTCATCATCGCGCATGGAAACAGCATGCGGCCGATCATCAAGAACCTCGACCACCTCTCGCCCGATGCGACTGCGACGATGGAAATCGACTGTTCCGTGCCTTACACCTATACCTTCGAAGGCGACCGTGCGGTCTCGAAGAAAATCCGTGAGGTTCCCGGTATGGTGGTGAAAGGGACAGCAAAGATCGCTTAGGTGAACTAGGCAGTGTTCAAATAAACCTTGAGTCAAAAAGCTGCCTTACGCGCCTCGGAGAGGCGCTCCCTTGGGTGGAGGAAATTTTTTGCAACATGGGAGCAGGTCTCCGACCCGCGTAGGCATTGGTTACAATGAACTTTTGTGTGAACACTACCTAGTATTGTTGGTATGTAGCTACAAAATTCATCTTGTATTACAAGGAAAAGCAATGTACTGTTGTACCAGTACATCAGCATTTCTTCTTCTCCATGCTCCGCAATTATCGCTTCGAAGCACAGCATCCGGACGGCACGACGCTCACACATGGCGTTGCGGTTGTCTCGCCGGACACTCAGCTCGCTGCGCGTGAAGGACTCGTAGAGAAAGTGAAGGAGGCTGCGGCAGCGCTCGGTATTCAGGAGCACAGTGAGCAAATCAGGCGGTCAGTGGCCGCCTGTACGGCGATCGACGGCAAGCCACTGGTGATTCCCCTTACCGATGGGAAATCGGTTCTCATTACGGCTCAGCAGATGCCAGGATGTGCTGATCCTGTCGGGTTTGATACGGCTGCGAAGGACCATGGCACGCATGCCAGAGGGGCATCGTTTCAGTGAGTCCCTGCGTGTTCTCCAGCCGAAAATGTTCTACACTCTGCCTAGTCATGGAGCAGATCACGTTTCGACGGCCGGATTTTCTTGATGAAGCGGGGAAGCTGCCGGGTGACACCGTGCACCTGATCCTCATCGCCACGAAACCGGACATCATCAAGCAGATTCCGCTCTACAGGGAACTCCAGGCGCGCGGGCATGCGGTCTTCCTCGGGCACACCGGGCAGCACTACGACGAGAACCTGAGTGGGGGGATGCTCCGCGAGTTCGGGGCGGTGCCCGATTTCAACCTCAACGTGCGCGGGACGATGTGCGAGGTCGTGAGCCAGATCATCGGGCGGCTCGGGCATGTGATCGGCGAGCTCAAAGCGCGCGGGAAAACCGTCATTCCCTACGTCCATGGCGACACCACGACGGCGATGGCTGCAAGCAATGCCGGCTACTGCCATGCGTTCGCGTCGGTGCATGTGGAGTCGGGGATACGGACGCTCACGCCGGATTATGGCAGTTGGCAATTGGCTTGTGGCAATTGGCAGCCAAAAGCCAAAAGCCAATTGCTTCAAGCCGGCGATTGGGATATCGCTGCATGGCACCAATTCCTCCAGGACCGAAAAAATTGGAAAAATGGTAGCCTGGAGCCGTATCCCGAGCAGTTTAACACACGCTGCAGCGAAGCGGCGACCGGAGTCCATCTTGCTCCCGTCGAGCTTGACCGCGAGTTCCTGCTCGGCGAAGGGTTCCCGGACGACCGCATCGCGGTGGTGGGGAATTCCGTCGTCGATGCGACGCAGGAGGCGCTCTCGAAGAGCGCGCAAGCGACGGTCTTCGACCGCTACCCGGTGCTCGCGGATGGCGATTTCGTCCGTTTCTGCATCCATCGGCGTGAGAACTGCATCTCCCCGAAGCGTTTCCTCGCCATCTATGAAGCGCTCAAGACCTTCGTGGTTGAGGGGAGGAAGGTGCTCCTCATCTCCATGTACCAGACGGAGGCGGCCTTCGATCGCTTCGGCCTGCGTGAGGAAGTGCAGCGTCTCGCGAAAGAGCACCCCACGTTCGTCTATTCGCCGGTATGGCCCGAGTACCGCGATGTGGTTGCCGCCATGAGTCGTGCGGCTGTGTGTGCCACGGACTCCGGGTCCATGCAGGAGGAGATGAACGCTCTCGGCGTACCATGCGTGACGCTCCGTTTCGGGTCCGACCGCAGCGAGTCCGCCATCGCCGGAGGCAATCTCATCGTGCCGCCTGTGAGCGGGGAGGTGATCCGCAGGATCATCGAATTCGCCTGGAACAATGATGACATGCGCCGCGCACCGAAGCTCTACGGCAAGGATGTGAGCAAGAAGAGCATCGACTTCGTCGAAGAGGTTCTGAAGACAGGACGAGCATTCAGGACGGACGAAGAGCGACTCAGCATGTAATGAAATGTACAATGTACAATGTACAATACGGCTGGGGACCACTCAGTAATTTTCATCTTCATTGTACATTTTACATTTTTCATTGTTCATTTCTTTGATGCTCCAGCGCCTTCGTGAGTGGCTGACTCTCATTCTCCTCTGCGTGTTGCCATTCCATGCGTTCCTCGTCACGGTGGGAACGACATTGCTCGCGGGGCCGGACCGTGCGCCTCTTCCCGCACTCGCTCTCTGGAAGGAGGGGCTCCTTGCAGCGATCGTCCTCCTTGCTCTCCTCGAGATCTTCACGCGCGACTGGACGGACGGACGGAAGTCCCCCTGGACGTTCTCTGCCCTCGACTGGTTGATCCTCTCAGGGCTTATCCTCGCATCTCTCGTTTCCATGGATCCGGCGACGGTTGCGGGGGGCGGTGGACTCCAGGGAATCTTTCGTCTTCAGACCGCGGAGAACAAACGCTTCCTCCTTGGGCTAAAGTACGACTTTCTCCCGCTCGTCGTTTTCTTCTTCCTTCGGAGGGTTCCGTGGTCGGAGAGTTTCTTCCGCCGAGCGCTCCTCTCCCTCGCCGTTGTCGGCGTTCTCGTCGCGGGATACGGCATCGTGACGAGCGTTCTTCCTCTCTCGTTCTTCACCTCTCTCGGGTACTCGGCCGCGCACTCTCTCTACAATCCCCGCGGTGCTCTCGCGGCATTCCAGCAGGTTGAGGGACTCGATGTCCGTCGCATCCAGAGCGTCATGAGCGGCCCCAATCAGCTGGGGCTCTGGCTCCTCCTGCCGCTCACCATCGTTCTCTGGATGATGGTCCGTGCAATGCGGGCGCATCTCCGCGGCGAACAGCCGCTTCAGGCTTCCTCTCTTCTCCTCTGGTTGTTTTCTTCCGCAATCATTCTTGCGGCGCTGATGCTCACCGTGTCACGTGCGGCGTGGGTCGCCGCCTGTGCCGTCGTCACGGTTTTTCTCCTGCTTGCGCTCCGCCGCGCGTGGTCCCAAGTTCGTTTCCGTGTTCTCTTCCTCGTTCTCCTTCTCTCCTTCGTCGGCGGAAGCGTGGTGGTCGGGGCGCTGGCCGTCCGGCTGAAGCCCGATCTCGTCGTCCGCGCACAGTCGTTTCAGGGACACAGCGAGAAACCCCTGCAGGCTCTCTCACTCATCCGCCAGCACCCTCTCGGCATGGGGCTCGGCGCGGCGGGACCCGCGAGCAATGCGTTGAGCGATACCTGCGTCTTCCTCCCGCTCGGCGCCGATTACTCCTGGGCCGATGGGCGGACAGATCTCTGTGTCTTCGTCGGCGGGACGCGCCGGTTGCCTGCGGGAAAAGTCTGTGAGTGTCCGCTCCTCACCGAGAACTGGTATCTGCAGTGGGGCGTGGAGCTCGGCGTCCTGGGGCTCGTACTCTCCCTGGCGCTTGCGTTCTTCGTTCTCCGGCATCTCCTCTCGTCCCCGCTTACAAGTTTCCGGATGCCGGTGCTGCTCGCGTTCCTCGGCGTGAGCGTCGCCGGGCTCTTCCTCCACGCTTTCGAGGATAGCGCGGTGGCGTACTCGCTGTGGCTCCTGCTTGCGGCGAGTTTGCCGCAGATGAGCGTGCGGGGGCATGGAGGCCTGCGCTCCTTTGTCGCTCACGGTCCGTGACGGTACAGTGTGCACATGAGCCGGAAGCGCAGCATCGTCGTTCTGGACCCGGCTTCGTCCGGCTACGCTTCGCTTCGCCGAGACTACGCCACGGTCTTGAAGTTGTATTTCTTTTATTGATATGGTTCACAAGAGTTCCATCGTCGTTCTGGACTTCGGCGGACAGTATGCGCACCTCATCGCGAGCCGGGTCAGGAGGTTTGGGTATTACTCGGAGATCCTGCCAGCCGATACGAAAGCTTCCGAATTGCAGGGTGTCGGGGGGATCATCCTCTCCGGTGGGCCGCAGAGCGTGTACGAAAAAGGGAGTCCGCAAGCAGATCGGAAAATCTTCGATCTCGGCGTACCGATTCTCGGTCTCTGCTACGGTCACCAGTGGATTGCGCACGTTCTTGGCGGAGAGGTGAAGCCAGGCAAAGTGAAGGAATACGGTCGGATGAAGATCGAGATTCTACAAGAGAGTGCGATTTTCAAGAGTATTCCTCACGAGTCTGTCGTCTGGATGTCTCATGGCGATACGGTCAGTAAACTTCCCTCGAAGGAATTTGGGAATTTCGTGCAAAGAGCACAGACGCCGACTTGCGCTTTTGCGGGGTTTTCTGACGAAGAGAAGCAGATCTTCGGGCTACAGTTCCACATAGAAGTGGCGCATACGGAATATGGGATGCAAATCCTCAGGAATTTTGTGGAGTTGTGCAAACCAGCGTCGTGGTCTATCAAGAGTTACGCGCAGCACATCGGCGATCAGATTCTTCGGGAAGTTGGGGATCGGAAGGTGTTTATGCTGGTTTCGGGCGGAGTGGATTCCACGGTTGCCTTCACGCTGCTCAACAAAGTTCTCGGCAAAGACCGTGTGCAAGGACTTTTGGTAGATACGGGCCTGATGCGGAAAAATGAAGTGAAGGGGGTTACTGCGGCATTCCGGAAATTCAAGATTGACAATCTGAAAGTGGTCGACGCGTCGCAGGAATTCTTCGACAATTTGAAAGGTGTAGCTGACCCTGAAGAGAAGCGGAGAATCATTGGAAACACTTTTATTACTGTTCAGCAAAGAATTTTTAAGGAAATGGGACTGGAGCCAAAAGCCCATTCGACAAGCTCAGGA
>Ga0265296_1002495_pt1 | contig 18418 bp, 16 predicted proteins | sample MunlanPumphouse1_FD_189073 | JGI IMG/M metagenome (GOLD analysis project Ga0265296, IMG submission 189073) | Groundwater microbial communities from a municipal landfill in Southern Ontario, Canada - Pumphouse #1 | ecosystem: Environmental > Aquatic > Deep subsurface > Groundwater | place...
TCTTCACCTCCTTTATTTAACTGCTGCTTTTAGCGCACTAAAAGCTCTTTTTTCAATGTCGTAAACCTGCAAAATAAGTCTTTGTACATCCAGCAAAAAACCGGGGGCTTTTCCCAGATCCTTGTCCAGCCCGTGTTTTGCTTCATCCATTTTACGATTTATTTCTTGCATTCTCTCAAGCGCATTACCGGGATACTGTTCGAAAATCCTGTTCTTCTCAACCATTAATTTTTTTGTTTCTGCCAGGGTTTGGCAGCTATCCGGCAAAACGGCCTCTGCAATATTGCTCCAAACGCTGCCAGATTCGTCCATCATTCTCGCCACCTCGTCTAACTTTCGATTCCCGGTTATTTCGACCGCTTCTCTTAGAAACTTGGCGTACATATTGCGGAATGCTTGACCGCCTGTTCCTCCGGTCTCAATAAAAATAAAAGCATTCAAAAGCGCTCCCCATAAATTCAGATCCCTGTATTTATCCGGCCATTTTACTATCAATGAAGCCCATTTTTGTATTCCGGAAAGCCCGATATTTTTTATGGGGGGATATAACATATTATTATAACAGTCTCTAATGCCGGCCATGACAACTGAACGCAAATCCATTTTACCTGAAGGATAAGAAATATCTAATATTTTATAGTTGGGAGGATATGGCTTAAAAGTGGACCCGCGTGCTTCTTCTAATTCTCTTAGTCTCGCTGTAACACCGGTATTTGCGCGATCGGATATATAAACAGTGTCTTGTTCAGCGTCAATGCCATATACAACAAAAGAGTGGCCACCAAAATGAGCTTCAGGAGGCAGGGCCAAATAATCAAGAAAAACCATATCGCCATACACAATAGCAGGTTCCTTCTTTGATAATGACTCAATCAAAGCATCAGTGCCTTTTATCTTTCCCGTGATTATTTCCGCTTTACCTCCTATTCTCTCGCAAATAGTCTGCAAAAAATCTCTTTTAGTGTCTCTAAATCGAGTAGCAATAAGCGGGAAATTTAACTGCCCGATTTCCATATAGAAAAACCCCGGTCCCCCGCCGATTCCAAGCAGCATTTCTTCCGAAAGATCAACTCCTCTATGCGCCAGAACCTTTCGCAGGGCGCTTGTTTCACAATGTTTTCCTCCAAATTGATTAAATCGATTAACCATCAATCTTATAGGCTTACCTTCTGAAGCCATACTTATTCCTGCCATTTATATCTCTCCTTTCCTGCATATATCTATCGTGCGTATTTTCAGGAAATTTCATTTTAAATACTTCGATAATCCATACGGTCTTATATTAGATAAAATGAGATCCCGATCGCAAACTGGCTGTTATAAATTTGCTGTTTGAATTCGGAATATTCATTTTTGCCGCCATTGATCATGATCCGGTTATACAAATCGATCTTATCATTCAAATGCACATTGAGATTATTAAAACAAACCACGCTTTGGTCATCGATCCCATATGCTGTTTGGAATTGCCAATCATAAATCCCCAAAATATCGGAATACAAAAATGAAAAGCCCAAATAATTTTGCGATAAAAGATAAGGTTCATAAACGTCAAGCCATTTCTGATAATTGCTGTAATTTTGCGTATTGTTCATTTTATTGAAGCCATTAATAAAGTTCTGGCGCTCTTGAAGCGTATACCCCCAGCCATTATAAAAGTACTCTCCTCTGATAGTAATATTTTTGTAAGGGACGCGTAGGCTCAAACCAAGTAAAACAGAATTAGATAATTGATCTTTTCGTTTAATATTTTCATTTAAATCATCATCTGAAGGGTATAAATAGGGTGATAAGAAAGCGCAACGATAATCTGCTGTAAACGTCAAGTTGTTAGGATACACACGAGACATCCAAACCCCTAAAGCCGAAGTCTTCCTCACCCCATTATTAGTCAAACAAGTTTGAACTCCGCCAACATTAATTTCCAGATCGTTCAACATCCCCGTGATTTTGAATGCCAAATCCACACCTGAGGGGAAAAGACTTCCTTCGCTATTTAAAAACACCGGCATTAAATAAATATCTCTTGATCCCCAATCATAAGATTGTTCGTTCCTGACCATTATCCTGCCTTTTTGAGCTTCTATTGGCCTATCATATAATATCTGAGGGTCAATAACATTAGCGGGATTCCATAAGATGCCATTTCCCCATGCTTCTCTTTTTTGCCCACAAAGCCAATATATAGAAGGGGAATAAACATAGTCAAAATAAAGTTCATTAACCAGATAATACAAGCTATCGTTGCCTATTGTCTTTTCTGTTTTCCATTTAACCTCTTTTCCAAAAGGACTTACCCACCCATAACCGTTAAAATAAAGGTGGGAACTATCGTTTATTGTATTATAGAATCTTGATACAGATCTAATGCCGAAAACAAATTCATTCAAATTTAATGAATTATTTGGATTAAAGATAGAATTCGCGTTTAACGGAGAAAAGGTGGGCTCAAAATCAAGTCTGGAATAATTGCTCTCATATAGATCAGCAAAAGCAGAATATCCATTATTCAAACAACAAAGCACAATTAATAAGACCAATATCCTTCTAATAAATGACAGTTTATCTACCCCTCCGCAAATATTCTAATGAAAAATAGTTGTCAGGGATATCTTTTTTTTTAATGGATTTTATTAGCATAATGGTTGAACTCCCTTTTTGTAAGGCGGAAAACATTTCCCACCGGCGAGGGATATGATCAATATCATGATTATTAAGAATCAATGTTTTTAATTTAATTCCGGACTTTGTATAAAACTCTCTTTTAATAGGAGCATAATCATCTTTGCGGATATAATAAGTAACTTTATCATATAATGCCGTCAGTGAGGTTGAGGACAAATTAATTTTATAACATATATCCCCATTTACTTCTGCGGTATCATCAACTATGCTTGCCTTATATCCATTACTTAAATCCAATGATAAAATATCACCATATAAGAAATCGCTTCCCAGCAATTGCTGCCTGCCCGATATTTTCATGGTCTTCTTAATGTCCGGAAAATAGATCCATTGATCATCGCCTTTTCTCAACAAGGCCTGGTCTTGTACTCTGGGGGGCGCGGTAAATATAATGAGCATTTTATCTTTTCCTTTAATGTAATTCTTCATGGAATAATTAATATCTTTTTCCCCGGGACGGCAGACAATAAAATCCGTATAAAAAATAAAAGATCCGTTGCTGAAATTCTTATCAGCTTGCCCTACTATTCTTCCCGCGTTATCTTCCGCAGAAACTGCTGGCAACAACAGGCAAAACATAAAAACATACGCTGTCAAAATACTCTTTTTCATATTAACCTCCTTACTGATTTGAGCGTATTGCATCTATCGGATTAAGTCTTGAAGCAAACCTAGAAGGGTAAACTGCCGCTATTATACTGACAATAATGACAGATATACCCGTAGAAACAAATTGCCCCCAATTAAACATTGGGTAAATCATGATTTTTTGGTCAGTACCCGGCGGAGACATGGGTATTCCTGTTCTAGCTAACCACATAAGCAGAAGAACATGAATTAGCACACCGATTACAATTCCAATAACTCCAAGCCAGATGCTTTCCGCAATAAATATCCCCATTATTTGCCCCCTGGAACTGCCTATTGCCATAAGAGTGCCGATCTCCCTGGTCCTTTCGAAAACACCCATCAATATTGTGTTGGCAAGACCGACTAAAACTATAGTATAGATTATTAAACTGACCACCGTTGAAAAAGCCATGAACAGGCCTTCAACCTGTTTAAGCTGTCCTGCTAATTCGCCCCATTCATAGAATTCAAGGTTTTTCCTGCTGTATTTTTCCCTAATGCCTTTCATGGATTCTTTTGTCCGCGTAATATCTTTTGTTCTTACCACGATTTCTGTCGCCTCATCTCCAAAACTAACTAATGAACAGGCGGTTTTATAGTCCGTTAATACCAATCTGTCATTGGTATTATCTTCGGGGATCTTCACTATTCCTCTTACAGTGATAGCTACTGCATTCATGGCTTTGTACTTATCATAAGTAGCAAGCATTAGCACATCACCGATCTTAGTATTTAATCTCCTCGCCAATCCCTCGCCTAAAATAGCGCCTCCTGCTTGATCAGACAACGATTTTCCTTTGATCAGTTTATTATAAAGATTTGGCAGCGTTTTACCGGCTGTAACAACATCTATCCCGCTTCCAAAAAAAGGAGAAGTTTGATTGCCAGTGCTGATCAATCCGCCTATGCTGACTCTTTTTGTTGCGCTTATTATCCCGGGTTCTTTTGAAATATTAATTGCCAGGCTGCTTGCATCGGGAATAGTATAATCCATGGTGAAAGAGGCTCTGTTTTCCTTATACCCTTTTTGCATGATCTGAAAATGGCCCAGATCCGCATTAATAAGATCGTCCTTCCAGCTATGGGTCATGCTTTGAAGAAAAGCATTCGAAAATAAAATAACCACTACTCCGATAATGATCATTAGTGTAGTTAAAACTGTCCGCCTTTTGTTCCTCAAAGTATTCTTAATTGCCAGTTTGAAAATGTTAAGCATGTACCGCCTCCTCGCTGATTTTTCCGTCGCGGATCTTTACGATCCTTTTAACCGCTTTCAATATTTCCGAGTCGTGAGTGGAAAAAACAAAGGTTATTTTTTCGTCTTGATTAACCTTCAGCATAAGATCGATGATCTTAATTCCTGTTCCTGAATCAAGATTGGCAGTTGGCTCATCCGCCAGGATCAATTTAGGCCTCTTGACTAAAGCCCTGGCTATGGAAACCCTTTGCTGTTCGCCTCCGGATAGATTTTGAGGTAAATGTTTAGTCCGGTCTTGAAGACCGACTTCTTTTAATGCCTGTTCAACAAGCTTTCTTCTTTCTTGAACAGGCTTCTTTAAAAGCAATAGAGGATATTCAACATTTTCATAAACATTAAACACGGGGATCAAATTAAAACTCTGAAAAATAAACCCTATTTTATGCCTTCTAACTCTTACCTTTTCATTTTCCAAACGCTGGATGATCAATTGATTATCAATAATAACATCCCCTTCGGTTGGAACATCCAAACAACCCAAAATATTCAATAAAGTGGTTTTACCGCTCCCTGAAGGACCGGCAATAGCGATAAAATCCCCGCTTATAAATTTTAGGCTGATTCTTTGAAGGGCAGGCACCGCAATACTTCCTAATTTATAAGTTTTGGATACTTTCCTTAATTCAAAAATCGCTGTTTCATTCACCTGACAACACCTCTTTCTTTATATAATCTCCAAATATTATAGCAGAATATTGTAATAGTTATTTCCATTTTTTCAGCTCTTTGAGCCTTTGGTTTATATATTCATTTGGTTCCTGAAGAGGATAATCCAATATAGTGCCCACCGCGACAGTTTTAATTGCTGCATTGATTATATCTTCGGAATTGCAAATTTTCTTTAATCTATCGCGTAAGCCAATGGCTAAACTAAGGCCAAAGCGGGTAGCAATAGCATTAATTTCACCGGCCTTCATTTCATCTCCTGTTATTATCATTCCAAACGTGGAAAAAAGTTTCCGTAATACTGAAATGCTCTTCTTATCTTTAGCTGAAGAAACAAAAACAGCTTTCATCCCTAAAGATAACGCATGTGCCTGTCCGACCATTTTAAGTCCCACAATTTTTACATCTTTTCGATTGATGACCTGTTCTACCTCGGATGTTGATACGCTTGTAGCCATATTCACTACAATTGTATTAGGCCTTAGCAATTTCGCGTATTTTCTGATCAAAGGAATAATTTGATCCGGCGGCACCGCTATGATTAAAACTTCCGACTTATTAAATATGTCAGAAAGTTTAACCGCTTTTGCGGAAATTGCATTTGCCAAATTAACTGCTTTTTTGTTGACCTTGTCCGCGAGCAGCAAATCCGTCTCTGAAGAAAACTTATTTGCCAACGCTGTTCCCAGCCGCCCTATCCCCACGATACCGACCGTAATTTTGTTATTCATATATAATTAAACCTTGTTTATTTCTTTGATCTGTTTCAAAGAGAGACTGCCGGGTTTTAACATATTATCCATGGCTTTACAAAAAGCTTCCCTGTTTGCTTCATGTACTGATGGTTTAACTCCAAACCGCTTGAGAACTTTATCATAAACCGCTTCTGATATACGGCGCTTATCAGCGCCGACCAACTCCACCAGTATTTGTAAAACATCATCCTCCGCGGCAGCCGCGTAATAACAACCCGTACCTTCAACCGATAATATCGCTTCTTCCAAGTCAATTTTTAAGATATTATTATTTCCAATGGTAATTTTTTCATTATAGCGGCCGTAATGCTGAAGCCGGCGGAACGGGACTCCGCAGGGACAAGGTTCTTCTTCAATGCATACAATATCACCGGTACGATAGCGGATTAAGGGCATGGCCTCGGCAACGAGGGATGTAATTACCAGCTCGCCCCTGCTTTTCCCTTCGATTGGTCTCCCGCTTTCAGGATCTATGACTTCAAAATAATACCTGTCTTCAACAAGATGCTGATTGCCATATTGGCACGGAAGGGAAAGAGCATTTGTTTCGGTGGTTCCGTAGGCTGTAAGTATATTTATGTTCCATAACTTCGCGATTTTATTTAGTTTTGCGGAAGAACAAGTCTCTCCGGCATAAAAGAGTGTTTTAAGTTTAACTTCGCCGGGATCATGCCCTGCTTCTGTTAGTTTATCATGAAGGCGCAGTGCCCGAGTGGGGGTACAAATCAATACCGAAGGATGAAGAACCCTCATCATTTTTAAAGTCCGCTCCCAAGGACAAACCATATTAAGCGTTCCTACCGCAACAACAGTAGCTCCAATATTCCAAAAGGCCTTTTCAAAAGCGACAGACGCAAAAGCCAGCTCATAAGGAATAGCAATAAATACCATGTCTTCCTCCGAAAAGAAATTCATATAACTTAGGGTGGTCCAAAGATTGTCTCTTTCCCATTCATCGCGGGTCATAAAAGAAGAAGTGGGAGATCCGGTTGTTCCCGTGGATTCGCCATAACGAATGATCCTTGATCGCGGGACCGCTATAAAACCAAAAGGATAAGCATTGCGCAGGTCTTTCTTTGTAGTGAACTGAATTTCAGATAATTCTGCAAGAGCTTTAATTTTCCGGGGCATTTTTCCTTGCTTAGAACGTTCAATATAAAAAGGCGAATTCTTGCCGGCATATTCAAGCTGAATATTTAAGGTCTCCAGTATTCGTTTTTCCAATTCTTCTCTTGAGCTCTGCAAAATTAATTTTATTTCTTCAATATAGTCCACATAACTTTTAATATTCCTCAATTTTTCCAAGTTGCCGATCTTCATTCCGATTTTCCTCCGTTAGATAATTGGATCTGAACCTTAATATTTTGTTTTAGGTTTTGACCGTCATAAAATGCCTTCTCTGCATCTTCGTAAGAAAATACCGCGGTAACCAAGGGCTTGATTATATTAAGATTCTTTTCGAAAAAATTTAATACTTCGACAAATTCTCCTGTTCCTCCAATACTGCCAATAACCGTGATAGCTTTCATGACTATCTTTCCAAAATCTAACACAACCGGAGAGAACATGCCTAAGCTGATAATACTGCCCCGGGGTTTTACTAAATCAATTGCCGTTTTTAATGCTTCTATTTTGCCGCTTGCCTCAAAAATCAAAGGATAATCAGTTGAAGCATAAAGATTACCATAGCTCTGTTGTTCTATTAATCCATTCTTGTGATTCGGAGAATGTCTGATTTTGCCATCCGGAAAGAGTTTTTGTAAAAGAGCTGTCCTCTCCGGTACAACATCATATATTTCTAAATTCACCCAACGATAATAGTATTTTAACAATATGTAAATAGCTATCCCTATCGGCCCGCAACCAATTATTAATGTTTTTCCTTCGGAGGTCGGTTGAGGATTGCTGCTTAAACGATGAATAGCATGGAGAGCAACAGCAAAAGGTTCGGTTAAAGCCAGAACCGAATAAGGCAACAAAGAAGGCGCGCGATAAAGATACTTTTCCGGCACCACTTTTAATTGTTGGGAAAATCCATCTTTAGTGATCCCGTATTTTTCGATATTTTGGCATAAGTTTTTGTCTTCAGCGCAATTCGGACAATTGCCACACCAAATTGAACAATCTCCGGTTACACGATCGCCTTTTTTAATTCTTTTTACTCCGGGGCCGATTTCTACAGTTTGTCCAGACCATTCATGCCCAAAACGTAAAGGATATACCGAAGGTCCGTTATAACCTCCATTGAAAAGTTTGTAATCAGATCCGCATAAACTTATACGATTGACTTCAACCAACACTTCTTCTTCCGCTAATTTAAGATCAGAATTTGATGCCGCAATTTTGATTACTTTTGGTTCCATTAATGTTAATATATCCATTTTTAATTACTTCTTATGCCTATAGCTTTTAAAAACACCTCATCCATTTGCTGATAAATCTTCTGCACTTCTCTGACTCGCTCTTTTAGATGAATGTTTGGAATTCCCCACCAAAGATACCAGTTATTATGCTCCGCTATCTTATCTTCGATTAAATCCAATAATGAGTCGTTCTTGAGGATATTAGGAGCAACATAATATTTAGGGACAGCAAGATAATCTTTTTCATTAATTATTCCTTCTTCTAAAGCGATCTGATATAGCTTGGTTCCTTTAAAGATCCGGTAGCCAAAAGTAATATAAAGCCGATGGGGCGAATCTTTTGTATTTGGCACTAATCCTTCCATCGTATCAAAAGTTTCCAAAAGTGTCTCTTTGGTTTCGCCGGGGGAACCGATAAAAATGCAATGCTCGGCTTTTATCCCACGCTCATTTATCATTTCATGAACTTTTTTTAGACGCTCAACATCGAAGTTCTTTTGAAGGATCTGTAATATCTTATCGGAACCCGCTTCACTCCCCAACTCAAGCAAATCACATCCTGAAGTAACCATCAGATCTAACAATTCCGGACTTGCTGCCCCGGGACTAAACATGCAATTCCAGGGGAAACGCATATTACGCTTGACCATCTCTTTACATATTTGCAGGGCATGATCTATAGGCATGTTAAACGCTCCGTCCGCGAATTCAAATCGTTTGATCTTGCCTAATTTAATTATCTCTTCAATTTCATTTACAGTCTTTTCCGGAGATTTAAGCTTAAGTTTAGTGCCTGCTATTATTGAATTTGTACAATATATGCAGGATAACGGGCATCCTCTTTTTGATAATACGGCATCCGCGGCTACTTTTATGGGAGTTGGTCCTATAAAAGTATAATTGAAATATCGCTCGTCATATAACGCTCTATTTGCAGTTGGCGCAGATCCAAACTCCACATAAGTAACATTGACAGGATTCACCAAAAGACTTCCGTCTTGGCTTCTGCGTACCAAGCCTGGTATATTATTGATGTTTCCATTCTTGTTTAGATTGTCTAATAATAGCGGAAAGTTTTTCTCTCCCGGACCGACAATGCCAATATCTGCCGGTATATAGAGCATCATTTCTTCGGGCATTAAAGTAAAAGCGGATCCGCCTAAAACAATCTTACAATTTGGTTTTGTCTTATGACAGAGCTCTGCTATTCTCCTTGCCAAAGGGAGACTAAAAACGGGCTCTAAATAACTTTGCAGATCTATATTTCTTATGGAAATAGCTATAATTTCCGGATCGAAATCGCGCAAAGCGTTCTCGACGGCTGAAATATCGTCCTCAAAACAAAGGTCAACGCAATATACCTCATGCCCATATTTTGATGTCTCGGTGGCAACAGTGATCATTCCTATAGGCAAAGCGGGCCGAAAGCCTTTATCTTTATTTACAGAAATAAACAAACATTTCATGGGTTTTTCCTAAAGCGATCTTTCAATCGCACTTAATTCTTCAGCAAAAGCGCGAAGATGTTCCTTTTGCAAATGATGGTGCACGACCGCTCTCAACGCGTTGTTCCTTTTAGACATAGAAACCAGCCATCTTCTGTCTTCTAACATTCGCATTGCTTTTTTTGGATTTTTACTTTTAATAATGACAATATTTAAATCGGGGGGGATCAATATTTTCAACCCCTGTTTTTCAAGCTCATTTATAAGGAAATTCCTTTTATTAAAACACCCTTTCACAAGCTCTTTAAATCCCTGCCTCCCCAAATATTTAATTACGGCATATGTGGAAGCAGCGCTTGCCCCGGGACGCGTACCGGCAAAAGTAGTATGCGTTTCGGTTCCAACATAATGGGATTCAAATCCAACTAGTTTTTGTATTTCTTTTGACCGAAAAAGGATATATCCCGAAGGAATGACTGATAAAGCATACTTATGAGGATCTACCGTGATCGAATCCACTTTTTTGATCTTGAAATCGAAATCAGGCAAATTATAACCGAGCTCTTTTGCAAAAGGAATGATAAATCCCCCTGAAGCCGCATCCACATGGAAATATAAATTATGTTTCTTTGCAATTGACGCGATTTCCGGAATAGGATCAACCGCTCCTGTTTCACTGGTACCCGCCGTAGCCATAATAGCAATAGTATTAGAGTTGATAGAACGTTCGATCTCCTTCGGGTCGGCATGCTGATTATGATCAAGTTTTGTATAACGGAGTTTTAATCCTAAAATTGAAGCTGCCTTATTAACGGAAAAATGAATGGAAAAAGGAACTACAACTTCGGGAGAAGTAATATTCTTATTTTTGTTTCTTGCCGCCAGCAATGCCAAGAGATTTGCTTCTGTTCCGCCGGAAACAACGTTCCCTGCTGCTCCCGGATGACTTAACAGATCGCCGATCATTTGAGTAACAGCCCGCTCTATTTTTTTTACTCCAGGAAAAATGCGGACATCACCCAGATTTGTATGAATAGTTTGACAATAAGCTTCTACTGCCACGGGAAGAGGCTCCGAACAGATTGAATTTAATATTCGGCCTTCTTGATAAGAATAGTCGCTTGAACACGCTCTCTTGATTTCATCTATTATCTTTTTCTTATCTTTACCGGTCTCCGGAAAATTGGAATCCATAGGTTTCTCTAATCTAAACTAAAATTAGGGCATTGCGAAAAGAACTGTTTAGCGTTTTCATAAGCGAGTTTTTTAAGAGTATTTTCGGGAACGCCGCTCATTTTTAAATGAAGCAATACCCTTGAAATACCTATCGCGTCACCAAAACCCCAGGCCAGAGCGCTGTTAAACATGATCTTGTCGCTCCCGTGTTGATCAATTAATGCTTTTGCTTCTTCCGGAGTCGCCTTTTTATGCATAACAAATAAGCCGTTCAGCTTGGGAGAAACAGCAATACCGTATCCGCCTAAATTTAGTTTCCTGACATAATTAAAAGTTTCCACCGTCAAATCATCGAGCAAAAGCAGATTTCTGTCGATTTTATACTCCACAATAGTCTTTTCGAGTATTTCCAACATACGAGGCAAATTAGTGTCTTTATCATGATGGGGAGTATGCATAATAACCGGCATTTTATACCTATTGGCTATTTCCAATTGCTTCTTGAAAATTAAAATTTCAGCATTAGTAAATTTCTCCAATCCGATTTCACCCATGGCGCAGACTGACTTATTTTTAAAATATTCAGGCAGGGTCTCTAACACTTGATTGGCAATAGCAACATCGGATAAATCTTCGGGATCAACCGAAACAGCGGCATACAGCTTTATCCCAAATGCTTGCGCTCTTTTGCTTTCAAATTTAATTAGACGATCATAATACTGCAAATATGCTTCTTTGCTTGATCTTCTTTCTCCTGTATAAGTACTGGGAACGATAACCGCCTCAACACCTGAAATCGCCATCAATTCGTAATCATTCGCGCTTCTAACGTCCATATGCACATGGGTATCAATAATTGGTATCCTCATCTTTTCTCCTCCTTTATTTTTTTTATAATCCCTAATAGGTGCGTGTGGCTTTGAAAAAGAGCCTTCTCCCAAACATCCATGTGATGGTATAATTCAACACTTAAATAATAATGATAGCCATAATCCCTGAGAGCGCGGAATACAGAATAAAAATCGATATCCCCCTCTCCTGGAATTTCATGGTGATGAATTTTTCCTTTTATATCTTCAATATGAATATGCCGTGTATAAGAAAGCGCTTTGGCAATAGAATCCAATAGATTGTCTTCACAGCATTGAACATGGCCGATATCTAAATTCAGTTTTAGGTTAGGGCAGCCAATTTCGTTGATGAGGGCAATAGCTTGAGTTGAAGTTTCAATAAACATATTTGGTTCAGGTTCGATAGCCAAAATTACCCCTTTTGCACTATCTAAACATACTCTAATGCCGCTTATTAAATTCCTCCTCGCTTCCTCCGGATTAACCCCTTCGTTAATCATCCCGCTGGCGAAATTAACTACAGGGACTCCTAGTATATCTGCGATTTCAAGCGCCCTGCATATCAATTTAATGCGTTGCTCTCTTCCGTTTTGATCCGGTGAGATCAAAGAAGGCTCAAACGGCTCATTGCCCAGTAAATCTGCTGCGCCAGCTGCAATGCAAATTGGTTTAGCGGAACTTTGTTTGAGGGCATTTTTAATCTCATTTAAATCCGATTTGGAAGCAGAAAAAGGATGGAAGTGAGCGGAGTGGAAAGAAAGTTCTATGCCTTCATATCCTGCTTTTGAAACTTCGTCAATTGCCTTAAACAAAGGCATATTACGCAGTCCATTTGTATTGTAACTTAAAGGAAACATAATCTACCACCTTTCTGATCTATGGTTACATTAATCTTTAAGATAATCATTTAATAAAGTTTTAAGGTCGCTTTTTGCTTCAATATACGGATTTAAGATATCTTTATATAATTCCGGACGCCGGCCCCATAATCCCCAATAAAGCGTATTTTTGAATTTAATATCAACTTTACGAAGTTCCCGCAGATAATCCAGATCCAATTCGGCATAAAGAACTTTTTCTTCATCATTAAGGGTACCCAAAATTTCTTTTGGGCTTGCTGCTGTAGTATAACCCCCGAATTCAATGCTAAAAGTAGGAAGACCTGCCCTTTGCCCGACTGCTTTGCCCACCACGCTGGTATAAAGAGTGTAACAAACATTATGAACGGAATTAGCCAGAATACAGGGACGGGTAATATCAATGTCTTGAATTAATGAAGCGCCGGACACATATATGATCTCCGCTCCTTTCAAGGCTAACATGCGGGGCATTTCTTGTATCCAAAAATCAGAACAAACACAGGTTCCGATTTTACCCACGGGGGTGTCGACTATTAATTGTTCTGTTCCTGCTTGAATAGAAATCAACTCTGCTGCATAACAATGTACCTTACGTGCTTTACCTAAAATCTCCCCTTTATCGCTTATTATTACAGAAGTGTTATAGTACTTATCATCTTCTCTTTCTACTATTGTTCCTCCTAAAATATAAGCATTATACTTCTGTGCTAACTCTCCCAGCTTATCGGTAATCCTGCCGGGAATAGTATCATCCACAATCCCCTTGTAATGAATTTTACCGGGAAAATACCATGGCGGGCCCATAAAGAATTCCGGTAAACATATCAATCTTACGTCTCCCTGCCTGCCGATCTCCTCAATGGTCTTTATAATATAGTTGAAATTATCCTCGGGCGTATCTCTCCAGTGCGACTGGATCAAAGCTGTTTTAAATTTACCCATTAGTTCAATGCTCCTTTTTTATTCAAATATTTTTTCAAATACTTTCCTGTATAAGATTGTCCGCAGCGCATGATCTCTTCCGGATTTCCGCAAGTAATAACCTTGCCGCCTTTATCCCCGCCCTCGGGTCCAAGATCAATGATATGGTCAGCCATTTTAATGACATCCAGATTATGTTCAATTACTAAAACTGTATTCCCAGCGTCTACTAATTCAACCAATATGTCCAAAAGTTTATGGATATCGGCAAAATGCAATCCGGTGGTCGGCTCATCAAGAATATAGAGAGTAGATCCGGTGCCCTTCTTTTTTAACTCTGATGTAAGCTTAATGCGTTGAGCTTCTCCGCCCGAAAGAGTGACCGCGGATTGTCCTAATTTTATATAACCCATTCCCACCTTCTCTACTACATTCAAAATTCTAACTATTTCTTTCTGATCAGAAAAAAATATCATGGCTTCTTCAAAGGTCAGATCGAGAACATCTGCTATATTTTTCCCTTTGTATTTTATTTCCAGTATCTCCTGCCTGTAGCGCCTTCCCTGGCAATCCTGGCAAGGAATATAGACGTCAGAAAGAAAATGTATGTCAATTGGAACCACGCCCGAGCCCTGGCAAGTTTCGCAGCGCCCCCCTTCTACATTAAAACTAAACATGCCTTTTGCATATTTCTTCTTTTTTACTTCCGGAAGTTCGGCAAAAAAAGCTCGGATAAGATCCCAACCCCCAACATAACTGATAGGATTGGAACGAGGGGAGCGGCCAATGGGCGATTGATCAATATTTACAACTTTATCGATAAACTCAATACCATTAATTTCCTTATGTTTTCCTACTTCGATCCTTCTTCCATACATTTTTCTTATCAAGCCCGGATAAAGGATATCTTGGATCAAACTGCTCTTTCCTGACCCTGAAACTCCTGTTATACAGACAAATAATCCCAAAGGGATTATAACGTTTATATTCTTGAGGTTGTTTTCACCGGCCCCTACTACTTCCAATAATTTGTTTGAAGGTAAGCGGCGCTTCTTTGGAAAAGAAACAGACAAAGCTGAGCTAAGATACTTGCCGGTTATTGAGTTTTTGTTTCTAATAATGCTGTCAAATGTGCCGGCTGCAATCACTTCTCCTCCCAACTGCCCTGCTCCCGGCCCTAAATCTACTATATAATCTGCTTCCCTAAGAATGCTTTCGTCGTGCTCCACCACCAAAACACTATTTCCTAATTCTTTAAGTTCTCGCAGTGAGTTGATCAAAGAAGCCTTTTCTCTCTCATGCAAACCAACCGTGGGTTCGTCTAAAACATACATCAAACCACCCAAACCCGAACCCAAATGAGTTGCCAGGGAAACTCTTTGCGCTTCGCCCGCCGATAAAGTCGGCGAAGGCCTGTCTAAAGTCAAATAACCCAAACCCACATCTATCAATGATTTTAGCCGTCCCTCGATCTCCCGGATCAATCTCCTGGCGATTATCCCCTTATCTCCCTTTACGCTGAACTTAGTTATATAATTATTGAACTCAATAATGGGCAGAGCCAAAAAATCAGCGATCGAATATCCGTCTATTTTAACTGCCAAAATATCTTCTTTAAATCTTGCGCCTTTACACTCGGGACAAACAGAAAAACTCATATACTTTTCTATTCTGCTTTGCCGGTCCAAAGAAGTGGTTTCTTTATAGGATTCTTCCAGAAAAGGAATGATGCCCGGATAACTCTTCATCCTTTGAGCGGTAAACTTCTCTGAAATATAATCAACCTTGATCTCTTTGGAAGTTCCATAGAGCACGATATTCCGAATATTCTTACTTAGATCACAAAAAGAAGTGTCCAAGCTGAATTTATAATGTTTAGCCAGCGCTTCTATTGATTTTTGCAGGGGGGTAAAAGTTGCTTTTATTGCGGAAGCTAATATCTGAGACAGGGATTTGTTGCGGTCAGGAATGATCAGACCTAACCTGAATTCCCTGACTTCTCCCAGGCCGTTACAGCGGGGACACATCCCATAGGGAGTATTAAAAGAAAACATAGCAGGCATCATTTCTTCATTGCCGGCTTTGGATGTTGATTTTCCGAGTTTAGCAAAAAGTACTCTTAAATAGGGATTAACCTCGGTTGAGGTCCCAACTATTGATCGGGGATTAAGATTGATGGAATTTCTTTGCTCAATCGCAATAGACGGTAAAAGTCCTTGAATATAATCAACGTCCGGCCTTTCAAAACGCAATCTCCTGAACATTTTAGGAAGAAGTTCTTTCAGGTATCTGGCTCTCCCTTCCTCAAAAATAGTGTTAAAAACCAAGGATGATTTGCCGGATCCTGAAACTCCGCTAAAAACCACAATTTTATACTTGGGTATTTCAATATCAATATTCTTTAAGTTGTGTACTCGTGCTCCCTTAATAATAAGTTTATCTTTTAACATATTTAATCGCGGGAATCCTTCTTAAGACATTATTGCTTTTAATTCTTTAAATGCCTTGCTTTCAATCTCGCAACATTTCAAAATAGCTTCTCGCATTTCCCCTACAATTCTTGGAGCTTTTTCCAGATCCTTGCCCATCTTCTTCTTTAAATCTTCCAGCTCTTCGCTGATTTTTTTCATTTTATCCAGTGCGCCAGGCCCCTGATATTCAAACTGCTTATTTTTCTCGATCAATAATTCTCTGGTCCTTTTAAATGTAGGACAATAATCAGGGAGAGAAGCAACCGCAATCTCATTCCAAGCTTTTCCCGCCTTTCGAAACATCTTCGCAATTTCTGTTAAAACCGGTTTTTTTACTGTAGGGGCGGCTTCATCAAGGAAATCGGCATACATGGTTCGAAATGCGCTTCCCCCTGTACCGCCGATTTCTATACAGGTAAAGGTGCTCATTAAACAACCATACAAATAGAGCCCTTTAAACATTTTCGGCCATTTCAAAACCATGTCCGCCCACTTCTTTATTCCTTCTAATCCAATATTTTTAATGGGAGGATTAAGCATATTGTCGCAGCAATCCCTGATTCCAGCTTCAATTCCTTCTGACAGAGAAACTTTCTTTACAGGAAAATCAATCTTCAATACGGCATGTTTGGGAGGAAAGGGTTTGAACGTTGATCCCCGTGCTTTCTTCAAGTCAGAAATACTAATGGTTACCGCATTTTTCCCCCGATCTGAGATATAAACCTTGTCTTTTTCTTCGTCAATGCCGAACACCACGATAGAATGGCCCCCAAAATGGGCTTCTTCAGGAACTACAAAATAAGGAAGATAAGCCATGTCTGCGTATATGATAGCGGGACTACCCTGACGCAGCGTCTCTTTTAATTCTTCATGTGCTTTTTGAGAGCTGCCGGTCTGTAAAGTGGTTGCCTTAGCCCCTATTCGAGCACAAACACCATTTAAGAAGCCGGTGGCTTTTCCATAACGGGTCCCAATAAAAGGAGAAAGCATTAGTTTCATATACCAATAGATAAAACCTGCTCCTCCTCCCAATCCCAACAGCATTTCTTCGGAATAAGGATAGCCATGATAGGCGAGCACATTTTTTAAGGCAGTGGTTTCGCAGTGCTTTCCTCCAAACTGTTTAAAGCCCTCAATAACCATTTTTTCTTTGCCGTTTTTTGCGGCTTGACTTCTAGCCATATGAAGCAACCTCCATGTTTATATTTGTTTAGAACAAATTCTTAGGTTCAACTGCTCTTTGGTAACGACCCACTTGTCCAGACCCGCTTTTTTAAGAAGCTCCTTGACTTCTTCGCTGGTATAAGAAGCTTTTAAAGATCCCATAAATTCATCCTGGCCGGCGCTGATATATTGAAGAATAAAAGAGATCATGCCTTCTTCCGCATCCCGCGCTATATCGTAGATAAAGACCAATCCTTCCGGCTTGCAGACACGGGCACATTCCTTAAGCAGTTTGACAGGATCAGCGCATCGAAACAAAGGCAGATAGCTAAGAACTATATCTGCGGTTTTATCTTCCACTGGCAAACGGGCAAAACTGCCAGACTGAAAAATGGCTTTTGCCGGGGATTTTACCATTGCCGCAAGCATCATATTCTCCTCTGACGTTTTTAATAAAAACTCGTTTTCTTCTATTCCTAAGATCTCGACTTTGGGATTAAGGCTTCCAAACATCAAAGCTAAAAGTCCACTTTGGGAACCCACATTTAATATTTGACTGCCCTCTTTACAAAAAGGGGCAACCAGAGATATGAGACGTTCCAAAGGAAAACGCATTGAGATGCGCGCGTTCAGGTCATACTCTCTGGCACGCTCAAAGGAATCGATCGAATCTTTGCTTAAAGGGACACGTTCTTCCAGATCAAAAAGTCTAGTTTTTAGCATATTACACCTCCTTCTTTTGTTTTTTTAGGTATTTCAGTAAACTGACATTAGTAATTTGCGGCTGGGGGATCTTGTAGTTTTCGGGAGTAAAAAACATTTTACTTATATTATCCATGTAATACCACCCTTTAGGATAAGTCACCTCCAACGCTTCATCTGTCATTTTAATTAACCCCCATTCTTCCAATTGTTTAATTTGTTTGCCGTAAACCTGAAGCATATCAACCCCGTGGCGGTCCTTAAAATCTTTTCTTAATACTTTTAACAATTTTGTTCCGTAAACCAAAGACATGGCTATTCTTTCCTTGGAGGTTACTTCCGCTCCCATTACTACCGGCAGTTCTCCCCCATTGATCTTTCGCATATATTCATTGATATCGGGATCGTTTAAATAAGTATGCTTTTTTAAGTAGCCGTAAGCTCCTGAACCAAAAGCCAGCATTTCCTCGC
>Ga0265296_1002496_pt1 | contig 18412 bp, 10 predicted proteins | sample MunlanPumphouse1_FD_189073 | JGI IMG/M metagenome (GOLD analysis project Ga0265296, IMG submission 189073) | Groundwater microbial communities from a municipal landfill in Southern Ontario, Canada - Pumphouse #1 | ecosystem: Environmental > Aquatic > Deep subsurface > Groundwater | place...
ATATTCCCCGGAGGAATATCGGCAACTTTAAGCATTTCTTTACTTGTATTTACACCAGCACTTCTGAAAAATATGTGCCTACTATTATCCAAAAATTGCTCCCCAAGAATATAATAGCAAGTTAAAAAAATATCAGATCGATTTTCATCTGAAACAACCACCGCATCTGTAATTTTTGGATGGGAAAGTAGTGCTCGCTCAATCTCTGCTATCTCTACGCGATACCCCTGAATTTTAAGTTGCTGATCTTTTCGCCCCCTAAACTCCAGTTCTCCACTTGGTAGCCAACGTGCAATATCTCCCGTTTTGTAGAAAGTACCACTACCATCAGCAAATTCTAGAAAGCTTACATTAGTCTTTTCTGGATCGTTTAAATATCCAAGAGTAACTCCTCTCCCCGAAATATACATCTCCCCAAAAACGCCTTGCGGTTGAAAATTCCTATTATCATCTAGGATAAAAATGGAAGTATCAGAAATGGGCCAACCAATAGACATCTGTACAGATGTTGAATCCATCCAATTCCAGGTCGAAATGACAGAACATTCTGTCAAACCATAAGCATTTATAACTTGCAAAGAAGGAAAGTTAACCTTAAATTTTTGTATAATCGATCGGTCAAGCTTTTCACCTCCCAATACTAAATACTTTAGCTGTAGATTTGACGCTAGCAAAGTCAACTCAGGTTCTAGCATTTTAAACATTGTTGGAACATTCGTTAGAACGTCTATACCATGTTTTGCAAGGAGCATAACAGTTTTTGCAGGGTCAAAAGAATTACCAAAATTGAATATAATTAACTTACCTCCATTTAACAAACATCCAAATAGTTCCCATAGTGATACGTCAAAACTGACAGAGTGAATAAATGCCCAAGACATTCGCCCAGCCGTATTGAATAAATTAGCTTCATTTTTAACAAGACTTAAAAGATTTGGTTCTTGGATTACAACACCTTTAGCATCCCCCGACGAACCTGAAGTATATAATACTATGCTGCCTTCACCTTTCAAATCATTTTCAACGCGCTCAACTTCTTCCAACTGATGATTAAATAGTTGTCTTTTTGCCAATCTAAATAGATTAGTTTTCACTGTCGATTTTTTTATCGTGATATTAACGTCAAATCTAAAACGGATTAACTCATTTTTAACTGTTCCAATCTTATCAGAAACCACCACTTCCGATCCTGGAAAATAATAATGAAAAAAATCCTTAAAAAATTGTGGATCTATGAAAAAATGCGTCTCATTCTTTTTAGCTTCTAATATAGCCTTTTCAGCTGACTCAACATGTCCATACAGTCCTTTGTAATAATTTATATTTGGATCTGTATTATCATATGCGTTTTGTGTTAAGAAAAAATCTTCTCCCTTTTCTTCACTGAATGTTATAAGTGAAGAATAAAAATCAAGCTGTTTAGTTTTGTCTCGAACATCTCCAATAAAGAAATGCCCCCCTTCCCTGATTAAGGAAACAGCTTTCGTTAAAAAGCTTCTCAAATATCTGTATGACGGAAAATGCGTCATAGCACTATTGATGATAACTAAATCATAATTTTCGCCATTTAAAGATAAGCTGTCTATTTCAAGTGCAGATAATTTAAAAAGTTTAACATTGTTTAAATTTTGTCTTTTGACCTGATCACTTAATTGATTGATAATCAAATCCGATATATCAATGCCATGATATTCTTTTACTAAAGGCGCCAATTCGAATAGAATAAGACCAGAACCGCAACCAATCTCCAGTACGCGCGCCTCTTTATTTAACGAATCACAAACCTTGATCCGAACGTTACTGACCAATTCGGAAATCTCGATGTCCGAGAACTTTTCGCCGGTATAACTACTTATCCAACCAGCTTGCGAAATCTCATCAACGTCTTCTTGTCCCATATAGCTATTCATGAGCGAGTTCACAGCATTGTCATGAATTATATCTTCATCATGGTTATCATTTATTTCAGACAAACACAGATAGCTCGTTAAATGAGGAATATCCCACTGTAGTTCATCGGCAAGATCGATATATTTGGCATCAAGGAGAAGTAGACTTGCGTTGCAATCTTTTATGATATATTCGATCCTGCCTCTGGGTAGTTTAGGATCTATAGGTACAGTTACGCGAAGCGCTCTAATAGAAGCTAATAGTGCTGTTACATAAACAATTGAAGGTTCTGAAATAATCGCCACGACAGGATTATTCATTATTGTGCACTTGACACAAAGGTAATTTGACAATTTTTCGACTTTTGCTTCCAAACACGCAAACGTAATTTGATGATCATCTTCTATAACGGCAATACTGTTTGGATTCAGTTTTACATTAAATTGAAAATGTTTTGTCAAACAAGATGCATCGGGAATGCTATTGTTATCAAATGTAGCTTGGAAATTTGTTCTTTCAGATAATAGTAAGGAAAAATTCGAAATGGGCTGTGAAAGATTCTCAACAAATAGACGTAGTGCTTTAATGTAGTTGACTAATATACCTTCGAGTACAAACTGATTATACTGATCGTATTTATAGCGAATTGTCAGATCATATCCTTCGTCTTTAGAATCAACAATAACTAAAATATCTGCATCAATCTCTATTAAATCGCAATTACTAATGCCATTAGATACAAAATGAACTTCGGAATGTCTAAATTCAGGCGATACCACAGCATCGAACTCTGTAGAAGATAAATTCTGATATTTGTAGAGCTTTATAAGCTCTTCCTTAACTTCTTTATAAAAAAACCAAAAATCTTGGTTTTCATTTATCGAGTTTGAAAAGAAAAATTTGGTCGACGACTGTAAATCGTTCTCTTTAAAACGTAACGGATAGGTTGATATAAAAGCTGTTTGATTTTTTTGATATTTACTTATAACTATATAAAATACGGTTAAAAAAAAGCAGTATATGGATGCCTGTGATTCTCCGAACAAACTATTTATTAGCGTTAATGTATCGGGGTCCAACTTTTCAGTGGTCTCAATGTTCAGTTCTCGATCACCCGAATAATCGAATTTAAGCGAACTTGTAGACATATCGAGTGTAGGATGCGAAGATTTATTTCGCCAATAATCCATCGCAATTCGTTTATTTAAAGTCTTTTTATCCATTATATCACATTGTTTTTTATCGAATATTCTATACAAAATCACTTAGATAGTATCGAAAAATTATTTTTGGATTCTTCTAGGAATAAAATCACGATTTTTTATAGAGCGATTTAATGCTACTTTAATTTTAGCTCAAACAGCAACAATGTAAAGAGCGTTATTATTACCATTCCTCCGACCCTTGTTTTTTCTGATCTTGCTCAATTATTTAATTCTTATGTCAAAGAAATTATACCCATTTTAAGGGCGTAATTAAACAGCTCAGGTATTGATTTTACCCCAATTTTCTCTTTCAGTTCATATTTAAGTTTCTCTACAGAACTTACACTACGAAAGATTAACGATGAAATTTCCTTGTCATTTTTGCCTTTCCATAATAATTCTATAATTTTCTTCTCTCGATCGTTCAAAATAATATCTATACCAGTCTCTTTAACCTTTACTGATGCCTCTTTATTCATATAAAGCGCTTCTGTCATAATTGAAGTTCTATAAATAGCTCCTTTGCTAACAACTTCTATAGCGTCGAATAAATTAGAGATTTGGTTTTTGCATGTTATAAAGGCATAGATACCAATGTGCAACAGTTCCATTAAAGTACCTAAATCATGCTTTTCGCTAATAACTATAGGCTTGAGCGTATAGCAATTATTTCTTAATAGCTTAAGTGAATCAATTACATTTAGTCCAATTTGAGTCTCGTAAAGTATAACAATTTCTACATCACATGTTCTTTTTAGAAAATCAACTATATTATTGCATTCTATCTGGACTGTTATATTTTGTTCTTGATGAAGTAGATTAACTAGTAATTTTCTAGCAAACAAACTTTCACCAATAACGGCTAATGGGATATTTTTTCTTTTTATTCTAGACATTATTTATAACCTTATTATACTAAAAAGTTATAAAGCTATGCCCCTAGATTGGATTCCTCAAAAGAAATGTATCTAAGCTCTAACTCAATCAATGGGTTAAGCACTTATAATAGGTTTAATAATTTGCAATAGTACGAGAGCTACGATAACAACGATATTTTATTCAATGCGATATATAATATTATTACTAATTAAATATGATATAAATTAGAACTTTTTAAAAGACTGCTTTCAGGAAGCGAGAGTAATATATTTCTATTTAGTAAATTTAGGCGAATTAACACCTTCATTTTATTTTGATATTCAACGATCTCACATTTTAAACCGGTTAGTGCTCCATGGTCTATATAAACTTCTTGTCCTAACTGAAATTGTTTATCTGAAATTTCAATTTCGTTTTCACATTGAAATGCAATTTGTAATTTTTTTATTACATTTACCTCCACCTTCGCAATTTCCTTCCCAAATCTCACATATCTTAAAACACCTTCGGAATTTAGTCCACTATAATAATCATAGATGCTGTTTAAATATATGAAAATATAGGAGGGAAAAACAGGAACTTCAACATATTTTTTCCGATCATGCCATTTTCTTAATTTCATAATCGTAGGAAGAAAATATACAACATTTTTTTCTGATAATTTTTCAACAATCTTTTTCTCATAATTAGGCTTAGTATGAAGAACATACCAACCCTTATTAAATTTGTGCATAAATTTTAGATTTCAGAATATTTAAAATTATAATAGTTAATAGCTTTTATGATAAAATTTTAAAGAACAACATTACAAGTTTTCAAATAAAAATATAAAAAGCCATATATATTTACTTTATTAAATACAAAATAACACCATCGTACTTTTGCAGAAAACATAGCTATCGCTATACTTAGTAACATTTTACATCTTTAAGAATGGGCACTTTCAAATACACTTTATATCAATTTTATGAACTATAAAACAAATTTACTCAGAATATAACTTTATCAAATTACAGATTACCATACTTTATCTTACGGTAATCCACAAATTTTGTATAATTGTTATGTTTATTGACGACAAAGTTTATTTACGCAACGATTAAAACCCTATTCTAAACTATAAGTATTTTTTTAAAACTGTTTTTTTTATTAGGATTTTCACGAGACCGGAGATACAGATACAGTTACTATATCAAATACTATTAATAATTCATATTTATTAAAATTTCATAAAATAAATCACGGTCTTCATGTACACTTAATTGAAGATGAAACATTAGGGATTGAAATGTTACGAAATTACATTAATCCACGAGATGATCTAATTTTGATAGGAAATACAACAACTTTCCGAAATTCAAAGGCTGCTAAAAATTTGATTTCCAAAAAATATTTTTCTCAATCTTATTATTCTCTATGAGGCAAAAAATGTTATTGAATAATTATTTAAAACAGTGTAAATATGCAAAAATCTCAATTTACCCCTTTGTAGAATTCTTTTGAATACCCCATTTTTCCGACAGCTGAGATTGGACTTTTCTAATTTAGCTAACTGATTTATTTGTTGTTTGTGTCTAATATTTTTTGATAATTCCGTTGGTGTGAGATTCACTAGCCCTTCATGGGGTTTGTTGCTATTATATTCATCCATACATGCCTGGATATGTTCTCTTACTTCTGAAAAATTGAAAAATAAATAAGCATCCAAAATTTCTTTGCGATAACTTCTATTGAACCGTTCAATAAAACCGTTTTGCATAGGCTTACCCGGCTGGATAAATTGAATAACGATGCCTTGATCTTTACACCAGAGGTCAAAATGATGACTGGTGAATTCGGGTCCGTTGTCTACGCGGAGGCAGAGCGGTTTGCCCCGCCAGTCTATGATTTATTTCAGTGTTAGAGTTACACTCAACCAATAAATAGAAGTTGCTATTTCGATGCACAATGTCTCACGGGAACAGTCATACATCACATTAAAGGCTCTAAACCTTTTTCCACTGGCCGAGCTATCGCTCATAACCTTGAAGTAGCAGCGAAGCTAAATCCATGCTCAATTTTTTATTAATGCTGACCTGTTGTTCTAAAGGCTGTTTCTCCCGAACAGGTAGACAAGGCTTGTCACGCCTCTTCTTATTCATATTTAGTAACTTACACACCCGATAAACTTTTTTATGATTCCAAGGCTTCCTTGTCCTACGTAGATAAGCGTAAAGTTTTCGGAATCCATATATAGGATGTTTGGCGGACAGATCATCTAATGCAGAATAACTGCATTGTTATCTTTCTTACTAACGTAGTAATATTGTGAACGGCACATATCCGTCAATTTACAGGCTCCGGTTATACTCAAACCGTGATCTAGGACAATCTCCTTGGTTAACTGTTTTTGCTGCGGGAGCCCCAACCTTTTTGTGATGACTTCTTTTGGGATATTATGGTTCATACTCAGTTCGGCAAACATCTTTTTCAAGCGTGCATTTTCTTCCTCAAGTTTCTTTAGGCCTTTGACATCTGCGGCTTCCAAGCAACCGTAACGGCTCTTCCAGTTATAAAATGGAGCTTTGCTAATCTCAAGCTCTCAGCAGATGTAATCGGTCTTTCGACCTTCTTATCCCTATTTGAGTGCTCGCACAATCTGTTTCTCTGTAAAACGTGTTTTTTTCAACTAAAACCTAAACATTTATGTTCAGTTTTAAGCTGTTGGATTTTTTGTGGGATTTACATGACAAAAATTTTCACAATATGTATCGGCCTATATAAATTTTCGATATTTTGATTTAGGAAACTTGTAGATAAATGTTTAAATTACGATCCAATAAATAAAAGACGCACCCAAAACAGCACCAAATTTGCGCAAAAAACTTGCTAATACTAGCGCTGAATAATGGGTTTAAACAAAACATAGGCAATATTATGAAGAAACGTGAAATTCGAATCCCGCCTCTTCCGCCAAGACAAAAAGGCTTTCTGATTTCTCAGAAAGCCTTTTTTTTGTTTTTGGAGCACTAGCTGCACCAAGTATAAATTTCTACAGAAAGCGGTTCATGAGGACAAGGCGGTTCAAGAACGCGCGGCTCGTCAGGGACGACATAAATTACCTTTGCCAGGAGATTACTACACAAGAAACCTTTTATTCGTACCTGCTTCGTACCTGCTTCGGATCATCAACAGATATTGTACAAATGCTGTACAGATATTGACCAGTCTCCGACCAGGAAAAGCCGGTTCCATACTTAGTCAACATTGCTAAACAAATTGTTCAGCTCCGAAGCAGGTACGAAGCAGGTACGAACAAAAGGCAAGTGAAGTGCCCTAGTCATCTCGCTTACCGTTGTTATTTGACCTTCTTTATTTACTTCCGGCCCATAGAATTGCATTCCTGAACATCGTTGTAAAATCTTTAGACGCAAATAAGGATCCGCTATGGCCGATCAGAAAATATACGTTTCTGGCTTTCACTTTAGGGTTACTCCAAATAATGGGATGGTCGCCCATTTTAATCGTTGAAACGGGCTGGTAGCTATCTTCATCGACATGTGCCAAGACCTTGACATGGGGTCTTGGATTTTTATCAAAAACATAAAACTCATCATTGGGAATCAAAAAATGAGGATTTACTCCTTTCATAACGGGATGCTTTCGATCTTCGACATAAGCTGTCGCAGATGCTGTTTTAGCGATGTAATTTTTAAATCGTATTCCACCCATAAAGTTGGAAAACCAGTTCCACATCTTGTAGCCATCAAATTCCCCCAGTAATGCCGCATGGTGAAAACCGACCCAGCCTCCTCTTCCATTTTCTATGTAATCTATAAACGCCCTTTCAGCCTCTTCTGTCCATCTATAGGGTGGATAATCCAACTGTATGATTACCTTAAACTGCGTCAGGTATTCCGCTGTTATTTTTTCTGTATCATGAATTTCTGTTATGTGAAAGCCGTCTTTCTCCCCTGTATTCTTTAACCATTCCAATCCAGTATCTGTAAATGAAGCATGTTGTCCGCCCCTTTCAGTCAGTACGAGTACAGCAAAGGTATTACGGCCTTGAGCAGATAGCGTGCTTATTGTCCCGATCATCATAAAGAAAAGGAACGCGATATTTAAGCATGAGATTATCAAGTTTCTCGGATTCGACACTTGTGTCATAAGTATGCGGTTTAAGTATATTAAAAAGTTTAAAATTCCGAAGTTAGTGATAACCACTTCCCTGCTGTTGTCATCCATACCTCCTTATACGTCGCATTGTTAGCCTGCGGCCAATAAGGAACATCTTCATTGTACCGGGTCTGTATACCTACAGGCATTTCACCGACCATTTCACCCGGAAGCGGACAATATTGCTGTGCAAAATTTACGCCCTCGCCATAAATAAGTGACTGTCCAAAAGGATTCTTACCAACGGTCCAATAAAGTTGTTCACGTGCGATCTGTATAAGTGCTTCACTTTTCAGGTATTTACCCAATATCGCTGCCGCCTTGCCCTGGCTCAAATGAATCGCCGCATTTCCGCGGAAAGAAAACCAGACAGGAAAACGCTTTAAATAATAGGATTTATCCAATTGGATACCTTGTTTAAGTTGGGCTACATAATCATCCTTGGCTTTTGCTCCTGCAAAAAGATGCTGCCGTTGAAAACTTACTGAGTCTTGGACTTCGTCAATATGATAGACGCCTGCAGGAGCCATGCCGTAAGGTGCTGTATACTTCATAATTTTTGTGAGGTAACTACCATAATCAAGCAACGCCTGTTGCCATAGCCTGTGTTTGACATGCCGTGCTTGTCCTTCGGCGAGAGCAACAAGGGCCTGAGCATAGATTTGCTCACGCGATTGATGGTTGGCATGCACAACGACCTTCTGCGTTCTATCTCGATAGAAAAAACCTTTTAATCCGTCCATATCGCCTAATGGTTCCTTACGCTGCGCCAAGAGTACCTCATCCATAAAATTAACAGCATGCTGTGCGTATGTTATATTCCCTGTGAGCTTATAAAGCTGACTGGCAGCCCAAGAAGCCGTCGCCATAAATTGACTTTCGGAAGTGCCATAGCTATGTTCCCAAAAAACGGGAAAATGATCATACCCCGTTTCCTTCCATTTGGCCAGCGCAAAATCAAAATCCTCCATCGCTGTCTTTTTCAATTTTTCACTTAGTGCAGGATCTTGAACCATGCTCATGGCCGCATATGCCTGATAGGCTGCAAATAAAAAATTATCAAAAGGGCTATCATGGACACGTGCTTTCATATCATCTTTATTACCGATCAGGCCATCCGTCCAGATCACAATTCCAGCACTACTGGCCCTGTACCCTTTGCCAAGGCGGGTTTTTAAGATAAAATCTACTCCCCACGCTGCTTCCTCCATAAGCCGCTGATATAGCGCGGTATTGCTTTTTTTAACCTTATTGGCCATTTCCAGCAGCGAGAATACCACGTCTCCGGTCTGTAAGCTCTGCTGGGAAAGGTCGCCGGCATCATGCCAGCCTCCGTTATAGGCCAAACGAAGTCCATCAAAGGTCGCACCGATATCGGCATGACAGGAACCATGCTTCTCTGAAACAGGGTGGCCACAGCGTTCACAAAAAATAAAGTTGAGCACACGCCATATGGAGTTTTGCCATATATTTTCACCTATCGCAAAAGGTTGGGTTTCCTGTCCTTCTGTCGCAATGATATATTGCCCGAACTTTGTAAAATCACTGAAATCCAACACATCAAATTCACCAATACTGGTAGCTACACTTTTCTTCTTACCCGTATAAACTACAGCCCTATCTTCGGCACGAAGCAAATTAAACAAATCATCCCCTGCTTTGTTATGCTTCAAAATCGCGGTCTTTTGCCCCCGGAGATCATACCCAGTGGATGAATAGATAATGCGTCCCTCGACAGGTTCCCAGCCCAGCATCCGTTCAGGTTTTTCGACTTCCTGTAATTCAATTCCATCGATATAAAAATTTAACGAATCCCCACTGACCCGATCTTTTCCAAAGCCGGGTACCCCAAAAGCAATACCTGTTATACGATCTCTCGGTAAGTCACCGATCTCCAAAAAACAGGTATTCCATGTCCTGTTGACCAGGTTTATTTCGTGGGTTCCCTCCCGAAAATATTCGTCCGGAATTTTCTGTTTGCCATCATTGTAATAATGTAGGTTTAGATGAATATTGCGGCCGCCCTCACAATCCGGATAGATACGAAAAACAATACGATTGTATTTTTCCCAATTTTCTCCCGCCAGGTCAAATACGGCAGATGCGCCACCATAGTTCGCATAGTCTCCATCCGCAGGCGCTCCTGGGGCCCATTCTTTGCGGACCGTCGGAACCTGCAATTTAATAGTCCCCACACCAAACTGCCCCGCTTTCTTCGCGAAGAAAATTTTGCCAACCCCCTGTTGGCGCCAACGGGCAAACTCGGTGATTCCTTTGGGTTGATATGCTCGCAGAACTTTCTTTTTCATGCCCAGATTTTCTAAAGACAATGTTGTATCCAATGGTAGCGGACGGTGCAGAATTCCACTCTGCCAAATTGCTTCATTCAACTTCAGGTCTGAAGTGAGTTTGGGTGTCTGAGCCACAGCTCTGGTTACCATAGCGCAAGAGACTATCCCAAAGAAGAGTAATTGTAGCTTATTCATACCTTTATTTTGCATTGAAAGGGGCTTTGAATTCTTTTCTAAACGTCTGTACGCCTTTGGAGGGAAAATCTTTTGGAATAGCCTGCGTCACCTTGCCTGTTACGGCCCATTCACATCCTCGCAGCAAAGTAACCTGAAAGCCCGTGCATTCCATGGCATAGCGCAGTTCAGGGTCATTGCCCACATGTCCCATTACCGTCACAAATACTCTCCCTTTTCCATAGTTTACAGTCCACATCAGTGGTTCTTCACGACCTAGCCCTTGTGGACGTGTGTCGTCTATGGTCGTTGCCAATACTTCCATATGTTCAGCAGGACCGCGCAGGTATGTATAAAGTTCGTCTTTGAAATGACTCCAGACAGTAGGCAGCCCCTTTAGAATAGGATGATCTGTTGCCTTATGGGTTACATCAAAAGGATGCTGTAATCCATGATGTCCTGCGGGACCGGGGCTGTAATCGTAGACGATTCGATTGTTTTTAAAATAAACATAGGGGCCTACCGTCTCATCTCTACCATCCCATGCGCCCAGTGCCGTCATCTTGTTGTATTCGGGCCAGTCGGCCATGGGTACAATGGCTGAGTGAATGACGACGAGAGCTCCCCCATTGGCCATATACTGTTCCAGATCCTGTCGGGTTTCTTGACTCCAGGTCGTCCCCCCGTAATTGGAAATAATCAAGCTATAATCACGAAAGTGCGGGCGAAAAGTAGAAATATCCTGACCGTATGGTGGACTTATGGCGACATCCACATCAAAAAGGCCACTGTTTTCAAGTATTTTTTCTATGGCATCGGTACTACCCTTCCACCAGTGCGACCCATCTTGCCCCGTGACAATAAGTGCTTTATGTTTTTGCTGCCCCATCAGTGTTGTCCAGCCTGAAAGAAGGGTCAGAATCAGTAGCAACACTTTCATATTATTTTTCATTATTTTTAAATTCTACGCGATCGAATCGCCATTCTGTTTTTAAATTATTTCCATTTTTATCCACGGAAAATTTACCATCTTTCATATAGCGCCTGTACAATTCAAATTTTCCGTCGTTGTTCCGGTCCTCCAGCAATAGTTCACGCTGATCAGAAAGGGTAACTTCGGAGATGTATTTTACCTCCTTTGAATAATAGCCAATGATCACATAATAACATTTGAAAAGATCAAAATAAGGATAGTGACCATTGTCTGAGGCGAAAAGTAACACTTCTTCAAGTTCACTTGAATCGTCCATCTGCACACGTTGGCTTTTATGGAGACCAAAACCCGGTTTTTGAACCTCCGCCGGATAGCGATCCCAATTCGTTGCTTCTGTAACCCTAAACTGTGCATATCCTGTATTTGTTAAACACGAAAACAGGAATACGTAAAAAATATAGTTAATGTTCATATTCCATCTTTATAATTAATGCTCATTTTTCGCCTTGTTATTTATTTAAAAAATCGTACTAATTTTTATGTAAATGCTCCAATCTCCTTCACGCGTCCTTCAAAATCTTCCCTTGATACACGCGATCGATTCTTCATCTTTGTCCGATAATTATAGATCGTATTAATAGAATATCCAAAAAAGTTGGCAATCTCCAGGCTATCTACAATACCCAAACGAATCAAAGCAAAAATGCGCAACTCTGTATTCAGCACTTCACCTTTCTTCAAAACAATTTGTTCTTCTTTGGACAACAACGAATTTACCTGATCAACAAAATCAGGGAATAGATTAATGAACATCTTATCAAAATTTGCAAACAATTCCTTCAATTCTTCATCTTTCAACGAGTTGTCACGTGTCATCCGGGCGAGCTCTTCGTATTGTCTTTCTTGCATTTTCTTGTTTACCATCTTCCGATAGTTATCTAACTTGGTTATATAGATTGAACACTCGCCCAAAAAATAGGCAATATACTCTTCTTTGAGGTGGTTTGCTTCCGCTACCTCCAGGTTACGACTGGCCAGTTCCTGATTCATATCATGCAGTTTACTATTAAAACTCGCCAGTTCCTGATTTGCATCAGCCAGCTTATTCGCATAGGCGCGTCCTTTCTTCAGCTGTTTGTACACATACAGAACAGAAATCACCAGCATAACAGACAAAATGGAGACAAGCAGCAGCAGTCCTTTTAGCTGCTGACTTTTCTGTTCGTTTTTCCGCTGATATTCCCGATCAATAATGGCTTGAATAGTGAGAATCTCCGAGCTGCGAATCCGGGTATTGTAAGCTTTAATATTGTCCAATGAAAAACAGATGTAATGGTATGCCCTATTGATATCATCCTCCTGCATTAAAATATTGGCCAATACTGAGATAGAGGCATTATCTCTGATCGCAAGCTGTATATCCGAAAGCGCCGAAAGCGCTAGATATTTTTTTTCATTTTCGACATCTCCCTGCTCTCTGTAAATCAATGAACGATGGAATGTAACCAGTGCATAGCCAAGTTGGTTGGGCGACGTGAGCCGAAGGCGTTCATCGTTCACTTTTAGGGCATCCACATATTGCTTTTGCAGGCGAAATTTCTTTTCTACGGTCCGTAAATTCTCTTCCGACATTGCCGGTGCCAAATTGCGTACCATATCGTTAAAATGGTTTGCTTGGGTCCAATAGCTGCTTCTGGCCTGTGTATGCTGCGTATATTTTCCCATACCAAGATAAAGCTCCCGATAGGCAATTGCATAAGGTAATCTTTGATCATTTTCCAGCGTAGCTGATTGTATACTCCCTAATAGATCAGCGGCCTCCATATGCATCCCCAACCCAACAAAAAGATTTGCCAGGGCTATTGTAGATTCATTCCACTTATATTGGTCTTTCAGTTCTACAGCGATAGTTCTGTTCATATTCAAATAGTGAATAGCCGAATCCGACACATAGTTTCTATATTCATTAAACAGGGCAAAATTAAAGTGATAACCTTTGTCTGAGCTTTTCATCAATGCATTACGCTGTGCTTTCAAACCAAGTATCCGGTCTTCTTTTTGCTTAAAAAACAGATCTTTATCCTGAATTTTACGATCCAGCACTTGCAATAGCGAATCTATCCCACTTTGCGCATGGACAACAGAACTGGTTACAATACACAATACGATAGTCAACAGGTTTATTTTCATATAAATTGGTTACTAAAATCATCCAGCCATGGCCATGCCGTATGTTTAGCATTTCGATGAAAAACATATTTAAGGTGTTTATAGGTTGGATTGAATGATTAAATATAGCAATTTTACCAAATTCTATCGATTGTGTTTGTTATCTTCTTCTATTAAGAACCGAAAATAATCGGCTCATTCCCGCTAACTCTCTCTAATGCGCCTGTATTTTTAGGTTTTAAAATACAGGTGTCCGCAAGATCAAAAGCTGCGTATTTTAATTTATCAAATCGTCTGCTCCATACAGAAGTCGCAAGCGATCAGTCTTATCTTCCTTGGCATAACGTCGGTATAAAACCCGGTTTTGTTTTTGGCTGGGATCGAGCGCTAAAACCCGAATCAGATCACGACATATATCCTGTTGCTTGGCCTCCCAGCCACTAATCTGCTTGTAAGGCCAGCTTGCTACACTTTTCCCCAAAAATGTGGTTAGGTATTCCACCCCTTTTAGAATTGACCGTCCATCACTGGAGCTTCTGCCAAGCAAATCAATACCCAATGTCCGTGCGGTCTCACATACATCCAGCATATGAGTCAGATTGTATTGCGAATAATGGTAAGACAAGGTGCGCCACAGCTCATTCGGCTGTTTTCCATCGGGTTCGATCTGGGCAAAGATTCTCTTTTTAGGGAAATCTGCAATTATTTCTCGCCCTGCTTGCTCATCTCCCGAGAACAACAGATAGGTCATTAGCTGAGCGTCATAAGCTGTAGCATGGTTGTTTTTCGCGTTTCTTTCTGCTACGCCCTGTTTACTTTCCTGCATCCAATGTGCAAATTCGCCAAACCATTGTTTTAGGCTCTTATCATCCTGTGTGCTATAGCTTGAGTATGTTTTCAGCAGCTGTATACTACTTAGCATTTCCACAAACGAATAACTGTCAATCAATCCCTCCGGTCGGCCTTTAGAGTCATCTCTACCCGGAATAAATTGGGCGTAGTTCAAATTAGGGCTCATACGCGTATCGCTATCCAAAAACCAAGTCCGTAGTAGCAGCACCGCTTTTTTTGCATATTTTTCATCAGCGCTATAAAAAAAAGCCAGACAAAGCGTATTCAGGTCTGCACACCTATTGCCCAGCACCTCGCGGTCATATTTACCTAACTCCGGATTGGATTGACCATCTTTATTCACATAGGGCAACCCATTTGCTGTAGCTGGATTAGGCCACCAGTACCTGCTTAGGCTTACATAATCGTGTTTATCTCCACTCGGCGCAATCGCTTCTTTGTGTACAACGGAATACACTGGCCTCAACATGGCCTCCTCCGCTTGCTTTAGCAATTTTTTATAAGCCGGGTTATAAGCCGCGGTCTCCAGATGATCTTTTACGAAGTTCATTCGTTTTTTATTCCACAGCCATTGTGCAGACAGCCCAAAGTTCGTGAGGAAAAGAAAAAGTGCTGTCGTGTATATTCGTATTATCATATCTACTAGTTTTATGAGCGTGTTAGTCCCAACGATAGGAAACGACCGATTTAGGTGGTACCGTATAGGTGAATTGTGTTCTTTGATCCGAGATGGTAACGATTTTTTCCATTGTTGTTTTATTTAACAGCACCAGAGCCATCGTACCATCACTGTTCTGAAATCCCGCGTGTATAAGTCCGTCGGCCGCTACAGCCTTCGTCCCAATACGTGTCGCTCCAGGTTTCACAACAGCGGAGAGGTGACTAATGACATAGTAATGAGAGTTTCTAGAAATTGATTTATAGTTTTTACGGTCAATATCTACCGCGCCATAACAGGTTTTACACCCTCCTTCTCTCCATGGTCCCCTATCCGAATCCAGCATCAGGTTCCAAACCATAACTCCGCTACACCAATTATTTACCGTTCCCAAACCTACCTCTTCCATATCTTCGATCAGACGCAAAGCAAAATCCTGCCCCTTATTCCAAGTGCCGATGGAGGTTTCGGTAAATAGGAGTCCTTTATCAGGACGGGCATCGTGTATACGCAACAGCTCATCTCGTTTACCCCCGTAATTATGATATGCCGCACCGGCAAGATATTTCGAAGCAAGGCTATCTGCATAAATATGTAGAGGATATCCCTGTTGATCTTTCATGTTATCGTAATTATAGTTATGATCAAACGCATATATTTTTGTATGGAGACCAGCGGATGCTATCTCCGCTCCCAAGCTTTTCACAAAATCCCGCTGTTCCATCCACCCCATAAACAGAGATGCTGAATTTTTTCGATTAAGCGGTTCATTTTGCGGCGTTATTGCATGTATCTTCACCCCGTTTTCCTCAAATGCACGAATCCACTTAACAAAATACTTAGCATAATCTGTATAATAACGGGGATTTAACTGACCACTAGTCCAGGAGTTAAATGGAAGCAGATCAACGAGGTTGTTAACCTTCATCCAACGTGGGCTCGTCCATGGAGATCCAAGAATTTTGATATCGGGATTGATCTTTAAAATTTCTTTTAACACCGGTAAAACATAATGCAATTCTTCATTCTGTAAAGCAAAATGCTCCAACCCTTCCTCATCACAACAGGTATATTCACTGAGCGAAAAGTCTGAACAGCCAATGGAAATCCGTATATAACTATGACCAAAACCTTTTTGGGGGTTAAAAGTTTCGTTTAAAAAACGCTGACGATCTTTTTTCAGCATCTGCATCAAATTGTAACAGGTAGATCCCGTTATTGCGGCTCCAAAACCATCCATTTGCTGAAAACGGATCTTTGGATCTAGCACAATCGTAGTAACTACATCTTTTTGTACCCTTGCATCGATCCGTATGCTCTTCAAATCTTGTTTTTTATCCTGCGTGGTCACATACAAGTCAACTTGATCCTTGGCACGTCCGGGTGAGGCCTGTACAAAAAAATAAAATAGGCACGAAATCAGTAATGACATTAAACGGCAATTGCGTTGTTTCATTTTTTAGTTTTATCGAGGTTTAAAATTGGTATTATTGATTGACACAGAAGTTTAAGTCAATCCGTTGCAGGCAAATTTATCATTTCAGGAACCTTCAACATATAGACCTAAGAAAAAATGAGAAAACCAGCCTTAAAAATTAACCATAACCAACTTACTACAAGTAGTTTAAATATTAAATCAAGTCAAAAAAAAGTAGGTCACAGTATTTATTTTTAGCTACGACCAACAAAAAATCCACGTATTGGAATTTAGTCCAAACTATTTTATTTAAAGGTCAAACCTCATTAATCACTACTTCTTTTTCAAATCAAACAAAACACAACAACCTAAACAACAAAACGTTAAACAAAAAACAACAACAAGAAAATCTCACTTTTGTTTTAGTTCATCTCCATTTCATTTTCGAGACCATTAGTTTTGTATCATAACCGTTGCAAAATATTTTCAGGTCAACAGCACTGTCACCCGAAATACAAATAGCCAATTTTTAAACTCAACCCTATAACATCCATATGAGAATTAAGGAACCATAACATCCTGGAGAAGGCTGTTACTACAGCTTGTATATAACCTAAGATAAACTGAATAAAATAACCAATCAATTAACACATGTCATGAGAAGAAAAACCAAACTTTTTCTGATACTGGGGGTATCCTCGGCTCTCTATACCTGCAAAGAAGACATCCAAATTGACACCCCGGGTATTACTTCGTACCAAACGGCCGAAGTAGCTTATTTGGGTGACAGCATTCCATTGGATATTACAATTAAGGGGGAGTATCCGATCAATACCATCAAGGCGACTTTTTTCCGGAATGGCGAACAGATCGCAGAAAGCATCATTCCAGCGAAAGAAGCCGGAAGCTACCGCAACAGATTAAAAATACCTTTTACCAAAGGAATAGCGGATGGTCCAGCAGAAATACAACTTATGGTGAAAAATAAGAATTTTAACTACAGCACAGTTATGGTTCCAATTCAAGTCACCCGACCTAAATTCCCATATTTGACACTCAAAACTGCATATGGCAATTACCGAATGGAGCCCGTACCCGGAGAATCCTATAAATACGCAGTCAGTGCAGCTTTCCCAAATACAAAACTGAATGCTTTGATTGAAGCCCCTGCTTACGGGAAAAATGGAAACACCCTTTTATTTGGCGGAACTGAGATCAGTGCTTATGCCACCGATAAAGATTCTATTCCATTTCAAATTGTTCGGGCGCCGGGCACCGTCTTTACCGTCTCATTTGATACGCGCAGTTTTGAAGGCTCCCCTTTTCTAAAACCAGCGTTCGGGGGGATTGATTTTCCAAATTTCGTAAACAGTATAGCGGTCATAGAGGCCGAATTCAAACAAAATCAATCCATTAGCTTAGATGGCATACTTGATATTGCGAATTGGTGGATTGACCCAAGCTTTTTATCCAACAATGGAGATGGCTCCTACAAATTTAGGGCAACTGATGGAAAGTATCGTATAACGGCCCATCAGGCATTGAAATATTTTAAGATTGAACCTATGCAGGGGAATATGCTGGCCGATTTTGATCCAATAAGTAAAACCGGGGCTGTATGGATAAACGGTGGCATTGGAGATCAGGCAGGATCTTCACCTGCTGAACGGTTTGGTATTCCTTCGGCGACGGCTAATGGGGCATTATGGAATCCCGAAAAGAATGTTGCCATGGCACCTCTTGGAAATGGTATCTATCAAATTAAACTAATCGCTGGTCAAAATC
>Ga0265296_1002497_pt1 | contig 18406 bp, 15 predicted proteins | sample MunlanPumphouse1_FD_189073 | JGI IMG/M metagenome (GOLD analysis project Ga0265296, IMG submission 189073) | Groundwater microbial communities from a municipal landfill in Southern Ontario, Canada - Pumphouse #1 | ecosystem: Environmental > Aquatic > Deep subsurface > Groundwater | place...
AGGTGCGCCAGCTGTTCCCCGAGGCGCGGACGGCGGTGTTCAGCTCCGACACCGCGCCGGACGCCAAGTCGGCGCGCGCCCTGATCCAGCGGATGACCGACGGCGAGATCGACATCCTGGTCGCCACCCAGGCGGCGGCCAAGGGGCACAACTTCCCGCGCCTGACCCTGGTCGGGGTGGTGGATGCGGATCTGGGCCTGCGCGGCGGCGACCTGCGGGCGGCCGAGCGGACCTATCAACTGCTGGCCCAGGCGACGGGGCGCGCGGGGCGGGCCGATCGGCCGGGACGGGCCATCTTGCAGACCTGGACGCCCGAGCATCCAGTGCTGATGGCGCTGGCGGCGGGCGACCGCGACGCCTTCGTCGAGGCGGAAATGGCCGAGCGGGAGGCGGCGTCCCTGCCGCCCTATGGCCGGCTCGCGGCGATCATCCTGTCCAGCGAGAATGCGGCTGCCGTCGAGAAGACGGCGAACGACCTGGCCCAGGCCATTCCCAACGCCGAGCGGCTGGAGGTCTATGGCCCCGCCGATGCGCCGCTCGCGTTGGTGCGGGGACGCCGTCGCAAACGGCTGCTGGTGCGAGCCGATCGGGACGTGAACCTCCAGGCCTTCCTGCGGGCCTGGCTTCAGCGGGTGAAGGTGCCTGGTTCCGTCCGCCTGACGGTGGACGTGGACCCCTACTCGTTCCTCTAAAGGCGGAAGTCAGACGGCCATCACTGTGCCGAGCAGCAGGCGGGCGCCGGCGCGGCCCAAGGTGGCGTTGGTCGCCGCCTGAAGCTGGGCCGACAGCTGGTCGATGTCGGGCACGACGCCGGGACGCAGGCCGTTGGCGAAGCGCTGGGCGGCGGTGTTGTAGGCGGCGCGGAGGCGCGGCGCGGACTGCTGGGCGCGGGTGCGAAGGGTCGCATCGGGCACATCGACGCCGGTTTCGATGGTCAGCACGCCCCGACGACCGTTCGCCTGAAGGATTGAGGCGGTGATGACTGGCAGCCGGATATAGGTGTCGGCCGACGGCGCTGCGCCGCCGCTCGAAGCGCGGGCGGAGGTCGAGGCGGCGGCCGTCGCGACGACGGCGAGACCGAGAAGAGCGCGGCGTTCCATGATGAGGTCTCTACCGGCCAGGATTTAAGAAACTGCTGAGCCTGGATCGCATAAGGATATCTTTATGTGTTTGTTGATACTCGGCGCGCGCCGGGCTATGAGGGCCCAAACTCATTGCGGCCAGGAGCCCAAGCCATGACCGACTACATCGTTCGCGACATCACCCTGGCCGACTGGGGCAACAAGGAAATCGAGATCGCCGAAACCGAAATGCCGGGCCTGATGTCCCTGCGTGACGAGTTCGGCGCCAGCCAGCCGCTGAAGGGCGCCCGCATCGCCGGCAGCCTGCACATGACCATCCAGACGGCGGTCCTGATCCAGACGCTGGAAGCCTTGGGCGCCGAAGTGCGCTGGGCCTCGTGCAACATCTTCTCGACCCAGGACCACGCCGCCGCCGCCATCGCCGCCAACGGCACGCCGGTGTTCGCCACCAAGGGCGAGACGCTGGAAGAATACTGGGACTACGCCCACAAGATCTTCGAATGGGCCGACGGCGGCTATCCGAACCTGATCCTGGACGACGGCGGCGACGCGACCCTGCTGTGCGTGCTGGGTCCGAAGGCCGAGAAGGACATCTCGGTCCTGGCCAATCCCCAGAACGAAGAAGAAGAGGCCCTCTTCAAGGTCATGAAGCGCTATCTGGCTGAGAAGCCCGGCTTCTATTCGGCCATCCGCGACGCCATCGGCGGCGTGTCGGAAGAGACCACCACGGGCGTGCACCGCCTGTATCAGATGGCCGAAAAGGGCGAGCTGCCCTTCCCCGCCATCAACGTCAACGACAGCGTCACCAAGTCCAAGTTCGACAACCTGTACGGCTGCCGGGAATCGCTGGTCGACGCGATCCGTCGCGGCACCGACGTCATGCTGTCGGGCAAGGTCGCGGTGGTCTGCGGCTACGGCGACGTGGGCAAGGGCTCGGCCGCCTCGCTGCGCCAGGGCGGCGCCCGCGTGATCGTGACCGAGATCGACCCGATCTGCGCCCTGCAGGCCGCGATGGAAGGCTATGAGGTCCAGACGCTGGACGACACCGCCGGCCGCGCCGACATCTATGTGACGACGACCGGCAACAAGGACGTCATCACCGTCGACCACATGCGGCAGATGAAGAACAACGCCATCGTCTGCAACATCGGCCACTTCGACTCGGAGATTCAGGTCGCCGGCCTGAAGAACTTCAAGTGGGACGAGATCAAGCCGCAGGTCCACCACGTCGAGTTCCCGGACGGCAAGAAGATCATCCTGCTGTCGGAAGGCCGCCTGGTGAACCTGGGCAACGCCACGGGCCACCCGTCCTTCGTGATGTCGGCGTCCTTCACCAACCAGACGCTGGCCCAGATCGAACTGTGGACCAACGCCGACAAGTACGAGAACAAGGTCTACACCCTGCCCAAGCACCTGGACGAGAAGGTCGCCATGCTGCACCTGGCCAAGCTGGGCGCCAAGCTGACCGTCCTGACCAAGGACCAGGCCGATTACATCAACGTGCCGGTCGAAGGCCCGTTCAAGGCGGATCACTACCGTTACTAAGCTCTCCCCGAGGCTGGAACCGCGAGGTTCCAAGTGACGAGGGCGTCTTCGGACGCCCTCGTCGACGTCCTGGTGGTCGGGGCCGGCGCGGCCGGGATGATGGCCGCCATCGAGGCCGGGCGACGCGGGCGGCGGGTCAGGGTTGTGGACCATGCCGACCGGCCCGGCGAAAAGATCCGCATCTCGGGCGGCGGGCGCTGCAATTTCACCAATCTGGGCTGCGGACCGGCGAACTTCCTGGGCGAGAACCCCCGGTTCGCGACCTCGGCCCTGCGCCGCTACACCCAGCACGACTTCGTCAAGCGCATCGATGGGGCCGGGATCGCCTGGCACGAGAAGACCCAAAACGGGAGCTCTCTGGGCCAGCTATTCTGCGACGACAGCGCCAAGCAGATCGTCCGTATGCTGACCGACGACATGGCGGCGGCGGGCGTCGTCCTGAGCCTGAAGACCGGCGTGACGCGGATCGAACGATCCGGCGAGGGCTTCACGGTGATCCTGTCGGACGGATCACAGGTCACGGCGGCGTCGCTGGTCGTCGCGACCGGCGGCAAGTCGATCCCCAAGATGGGGGCGACCGGCTGGGCCTATGAGGTCGCGCGCCAGTTCGACATTCGCGTCACCGAGACCCGACCGGCCCTGGTGCCGCTGACCTTCGAGGCCGGGCTGCTTGAGACGCTGACGCCGCTGGCGGGCGTGGCGGTGGACGCCTCGGTCGCCTCGGCGCCCGAAGGGGCCAAGGCGCGCAAGGCCAGTTTCAACGAGGCGATGCTGTTCACGCATCGCGGTCTGTCGGGGCCGGCCATTCTGCAGATCAGCTCCTACTGGCGCGAGGGCGAGGCGGTGGTGGCCTCGATGGCGCCCGGCCGCGACGTGTTCGAGGAGTTGAAGGCGGCGAAGGCGTCGAACGGCAAACAGGCCGTGCATACGGCGCTGGGCCATATCGTGCCGCGCCGTCTGGCCGAGAGCCTGTGCCAGCGCGAAGGGGCGTCGGGCAATCTGGCGGACCTGTCGGACAAGGTGCTGCGCCGGCTGGATCAGGCGGTCAACGCCTGGGCGGTCAAGCCGGTGGGGTCCGAAGGTTACAGGACCGCCGAGGTGACGCTGGGCGGGGTCGATACGGCGGCGCTGGACCAGCAGACGATGCAGGCCAAGGCGATCCCGGGTCTGTATTTCATCGGCGAGGCGGTGGACGTGACCGGCTGGCTGGGCGGCTATAATTTCCAATGGGCCTGGTCGTCGGGCTGGGCCGCCGGGCAGGTCTGCTAGAGTTTTTGAGGTGCAATCTGTGCACTTTAGCCGGCGGGTCCGCTGACAAAAACACCGTCTAATTCGTCTAATCTGTCTATTTCGGCGCGCGTTCTGGCGGCGCGCGACGATGTCAAAGATCGGGGCGCCATTTTAACCCGGTCCAGGGCCATGACAGGCGAAGGGTCGCTGGTCGGTCGTAAGCCGTGGTAAAATCTCGCGATCGTTGTCGCTGATAGGATGGCAGGGACGGCCGACGCCCCCTGCGGCCCCGCGACGCATGGCGGCGGGCGGCGACGGCGCCTAGCTTGAAGAGGCGGAACGGGCCCCTCTGGCGTTCTCGCGGTCTGGCGTCCCCCTTCCTTGCGCCGGATCGTGCGACGCGATGTCGGACCGCAAGGGCGTGTCGATGCGGCGAAGCTTTCCCCTCCTGGCCTGTCGCATCGACCGCCCATTCTTTTTCGATCGGAGCCCGACATGCCCCTTCTGATGTGCCCCAACGACAACGCCGCCATGCAAACGCTGGAGCGCAACGGCGTCCAGTTCGACATGTGCCCCGACTGCCGGGGCGTCTGGCTGGATCGCGGCGAGCTGGAAAAGCTGATGGCCGCCGCCGTCGAGGAGGGCCGCGCCACAGCCCCGGTCGCGCCCGCGCCGCAGGCCTATGCGCCGCCGCCGCCGCCGCAGCCTCAGCCCTATGCCCAGCCCCCAGCCCAACCGTGGGGCGGCGGGGCGTCACAGCCGTATCGCGGCGACGATCGAGGCTACCGGGGCGACAAATACCGCGACGACCGGCATCGCGACGACGACTATCGCTACAAGAAAAAGAAGCGCGACAGCATCTTCGACATCTTCGACTGAGGCCGCCTAGGCGGCCTAGGCGGCCAGGCCCGCCTGCTGCATCAGGCCTCTCAACGCCGCGACGTTTTGCGGCGCGGCGGTCAGGGCGGTGCGGACGTCGGGCGAGCGCAGCAGCTTTATGGCCTCGGCGCGGGCGCGGTCGGCGACGGGGCCGAGCGGGCCGGCTTCCCCGGTGGCCAGTTTCAGCAGGGCTGTCAGCTTTTGAGGCGCAGCCGCCTGGGCGCGGACGATCTGGGCGACCAGATGGGCGTCGGCCTCCAGATTGGCGCCGACCGCGCCGATGGCGTCCATGATCTGGGTCTGGTCGTGGTCGGCCAGATGCGCGGCCTGAACCGAGCGTTGAAGCCGGGCCAGGGTCGCGAGTTTGTGCGAGGCGCTGGGGCCGCCCGGGACGGACTGGCGGATCTCGGTTTCGAAACGCAGCGAGCCGATACAGGCGCTGAGCCACCGCGCGGCGGCGCGTTTGTTGGCCCCGCCGGTCACGTTCTCGCACAGGCGGGTCAGCTGCTCGGCCTCGGCCAGGACCGTCGGGCAGGGGTTGACGTAGGCGCCGACGAAATCGGCCGTGACCAGGCTCTTGGAGCGTTCGACGAAGGCGGTCTGAACCTCTTCCAGCGTCAGCAGTCGCCCGGCCGAGGCCGTCAGGGCCATGGCCAGCAGGCGCAGGATGTCGATCTCTCCGACCGGATCATGGGGGCGGAGGCGGCGCTGGCTGGTCAGTTCGCGGGTGACAAGGCGAGCCAAGGACGCGGCCAGAAGCGGAAACTCACCCGAGGCCAGATGCAGGCCCAGGCGCGCGGCCGGTCCCTCGACCTGGGGCATCATCAGGGCGAGGCGCGGGTCCATCCGCAACAGGGCGTCCATCTCGTCAGGCGCGACCATGCGCACGATAGCCGCCAAGTTGGCGCCCTGGTCCAGCGACGGACCCAGAATCTCGGTCAGGTTGGTCCGCACCGCCAGCATTTCGGCGACGATCTGCTCGACCACCACCACGACCAGGGCGCGCGGCGGGCCGTCGGCGGGCGCGGCGTCCATCAAATCCATCAGCACGGTCAGGCGATCGCGGGCGCCGCGCCGATCCTTCAGCGCGCCGGCGACCACCCCGCCCATGCGCAGCGCCCGATCCGGCGCGCCGGTCAGCCGATGCGCCAAATCGGCGATGGAACGGTCGTCCAGCGCGGGGAACAGGCCGTCGCGTCCGGCCTTGCGCAGCCGGGCCATCGCCTGTTCGGTCAGTTTTTGATAGTGGCGCACGACCCCGTGCACCTCCTGGCCCGTGGCCTGACTTTCGGGGACCGCGACCTTCTGGATGGCGTGCTGGAGCTCGACCCCGGCCGCCTCCAGCCGTTCGGCGACATCGGGACGATGCAGCAGTTCGAAGGCGGTCACGCCCTCGCGTTTCAGCCAGTCCTCCAGCACCCGGCCGATCAGGGCGCGGGCATGGGGCGAATAGAGTTCGGCCGGACTGCTGCAGGCCGGCGGGACCGCCTTGTCGGCGACCTTCTTCTTCCGCTCCTCCGGCGCGCCCAGCGTCAGGATGGTCAGGGAGCTGAACTCCATCGTCTCGGGGTCCAGCGTCTCCTTGGTCACGCGCGAGGCGATGGCGAGACGATCCCGAAGCTGCTCCTCGGCGGTTTCGATGGCGTGTTTGCGGTCTTCGGTCGCGATCAGCAGCGTCCACGACGACGGGGCGCTCTTGCGGACATAGACTTCGTAGTGGATCGGACCCGCCATGGGGCGATCCTGCGTCCCAAGCCTTTAAGGCGAGGTTTTCGAAGCCGGAATGTTTCTTGGCGCGCCGGAGGAACGCTGTGCGCGCGTTGAAATGAGGCGGCGCCGTGACCATCTGGATGTCACCGAACCGCTTTCGGGTTGCAGGCGATTTTCATTCAGCCCGAAACGCCTTAGCCCTAATGTGACCGAGATCGAACGGTTACGCTTGCTGTGCGTTCTTGCTCGCGGGAACGTAAAGTTCAGGAGAAGACACCCTTGGCCAACATCACTCTGGTCGATGACGACGAGAACATCGTGGCGTCCGTTTCGCTGGCGCTGGAAAGCCATGGCCACAAGATCACCGCCTATCATGACGGGGCCTCGGGTCTGGCCGCGCTGGAATCCTCGCCGCCCGATCTGGCGATCCTGGACGTGAAGATGCCGCGCATGGACGGGATGGAGGTGCTGCGTCGCCTGCGCCAGACCTCGCAGATCCCGGTGATCATGCTGACGTCCAAGGACGAGGAGATCGACGAGATCCTGGGCTTCAACCTGGGCGCCGACGACTACATCCACAAACCCTTCAGCCAGCGTCTGCTGATCGAGCGGGTCAAGGCGCTGCTGCGCCGCACGGGCGCCGATGGCGGCGAACCGGAATCGGCGGCCGAGGTCTCGGGCCGGGCGATCAAGCGCGGCAAGCTGTCGATGGACCCGGCGCGCCACGAGTCGACCTGGGACGGCAAGCCCGTCAAGCTGACGGTGACCGAGTTCCTGCTGCTGCAGGCCCTGGCGCAGCGTCCGGGCTTCGTGAAGAGCCGCGACAACCTGATGGACGCCGCCTACGACGATCAGGTCTATGTCGACGACCGCACCATCGACAGCCACGTGAAGCGGATGCGCAAGAAGTTCCGCGCCGTGGACAATGAGTTCGACGCGATCGAGACCCTGTATGGCGTCGGCTACCGCTACCGCGAGAGCTGAACCGGGCGGGCGCGAGCCCGACGAGGAGCCCCAGCGCCGGCCGTTGTTCCGCTTTGGCGGATCGCGGCTGGGCGGCTTCATCCTGGTGCTCAATCTGCTCAGCCTGCTGATCCTGTTCGGCGGGGCGCTGGCGATCAACGAATGGCGTCCCGGCCTGATCGAGGCGCGTCAGGAATCGCTGACGGTCCAGGCCGAGCTGCTGGCCAATGTGTTGCGCGAAGAAGGCGTGACGCGGGGCGAGCCGACGCCCGAACTGGACCCCATCCGCGCGTCGATCTGGCTGACCGACCGGTTCATCCCGGCGGGCCAGCGGGTGAGGCTGTATGATGTGAACGGCCTGTTGCTGGTCGACAGCTATCAGGTGACCGAGGCCATCGGCGGGCGGCCCCTGCCCGACGCGCAGCCAGCGGGGACGGCGACCGAGGACGCCGCCAAGGCCAATCTGCTGTCCGAGCGCCGGGTCGCCCGCGCCGACAGCGAACTGGCAGCCGAGGTGGCGGCGGCGCTGGACGGCTCGCCCCAATCGACCCTGCGTCGCAACGAATCCGGCGACCGCGTCGTCTCCGTCTCCATCCCGGTGCGCCATGTGCGCCAGGTGCTGGGCGTGCTGACCGTCGAGTCCGGGGACGTGGACGAAATCCTGGGCGCTCAGCGGCAGGCGCTGTTCCCGTTCGCCCTGGTGGCGCTGGGGGTCAATCTGCTGGGATCGCTGCTGCTGCATCTGTTCGTGGCGCGACCGATCATGCGGCTGTCGGCGGCGGCGGATCAGGTGAAGCTGCAGCGCGCGCGGGCCATCTCCCTGCCGGATCTGGAGGATCGCAAGGACGAGATCGGCGATCTGGCGCGGTCTCTGGAATCCATGACCGACACCCTGTCGACGCGGATGGACGCCATCGAACGGTTCGCGGCCGATGTGTCGCACGAGATCAAGAACCCCCTGACCTCGATCCGTTCGGCGCTGGAAACCCTGCCGCTGGTCAAGACCGATGCGCACCGCGAGAAGCTGACGGCGCTGTTGCAGCAGGACGTGCGTCGGCTGGACCGGCTGATCACCGACATCTCCAACGCCTCGCGGCTGGATGCGGAGCTGTCGCGCGATCGGCCCCGGCCGGTCGATCTGAACCGTCTGCTGGTCGATATCGTCGGCGTGTATGAGACGACGGCCAAGCCCGGCGACATTCCGGTCGTGCTGACGGCGCCCGAACAGGCCCTGCGGGTCATGGGGCGCGACGGGCCGCTGGGGCAGGTGTTCCGCAACCTGATCGACAACGCCCGCTCGTTCAGCCCCACCGGCGGCGTGGTGCATGTGACGCTGGAAGAAACGACCGACGACCTGCCGATCCGCGTGCGGGTCGAGGACCAGGGGCCGGGCATCCCGGCCGAGAACCTGGAGACGGTGTTCGAGCGCTTCTACACCTCGCGGCCCAAGGGGGCGGTGTTCGGATCGAACTCGGGCCTGGGCCTGTCCATCGTGCGTCAGATCGTCGAGGCGCACGGCGGCCGGGTCCATGCCGAGAACAGGGCCGAGGGCGGCGCCCGGTTCGAGATCGTCTTCCCGCCGGTCGGCCGCCGTCTGTGAGCGAGGGCCAGCCGGTCCACGCCACGACGGTCGCCGTGCGGCGGCGCGGCGCGTGGCAGGGCGTGATGATCCTGGGGCCGTCGGGCGCGGGCAAGAGCGATCTGGCGCTGCGGCTGATCGCGCGCGGCTGGCGGCTGGTCAGCGACGACTACACCCAGGTCTGGGCCTCCGATGGGGCCGTCCATGCGTCGGCGCCCGCCGCCATCGCGGGTCGAATCGAGGTGCGCGGCCTTGGAATCGTGGCCGCCAGAACACGCCCGGTCTGTCGCGTGGCGCTGGCCGTCGCCTGTGTGGCGGAAGGCGTCGAACGGCTTCCGGAGCCGCAGACACGGGCTTTCGCGGGGGTGGACCTGCCCCTCTTGGCGCTGGACCCCAGACCCGCCTCGGCCGTCGATGTGGTCGCAGTCGCGCTGGAGACGCTTTGAAACCCCGAAAGACGGGTCTATGACACGCCCCTTGCGGTCCATAGAGGGCGGCGTCCGGCCTCCCTTGCCGGGCGGGGGAATGCCTGGGACGGTTCGGGGCGGGATGCGAGTGAAGTCCTCATGATCGGTCTGGTGATCGTCACCCACGGCGGGTTGGCGTCCGAGTTTCTCTCCGCCATGGAGCATGTGGTCGGCCCGCAGCGCGGCGTCGCGGCCATCTGCATCGGGCCGGACGACGACATGGAGCGTCGGCGTCGCGACATCGTGGACGCTGCGGCCGCCGTGGACGACGGCGACGGCGTCATCCTGCTGACCGACATGTTCGGCGGCACCCCGTCGAACCTGGCGATTTCGGTGATGGAACAGACCCACGCCGAGGTGATCGCGGGGCTGAACCTGCCCATGCTGATCAAACTGGCCAGCGTGCGCGGGCGCGAGACGCTGGAGTCCTGTGTGGCCCATGCGCAGGACGCCGGCCGCAAATACATCTCCGTCGCGTCCTGGGTGCTCGCAGGCGAAAAATGACTGTCGCGGCGACCCTGAACATCTGCAACACGCGCGGCCTGCACGCCCGCGCCTCGGCCAAGTTCGTCAAACTGGCCTCCAGCTTCGAAAGCGAGATCCACGTCACCCGCGACGGCGTGACGGTGGACGCCCGCTCGATCATGGGCCTGCTGATGCTGGGCGCCGGCATCGGCTGCAGCATCGACGTGTCGGCCGAGGGGCCTGACGCCGAAGAGGCCATGGAAGCCCTGACGGACTTGGTCGCGCGCAAGTTCGACGAGGATCAGTAGGGATCGTCAGTCCTTTCGCCGATAGCGGGCATTTCAATGATGGGAAAAGGTGGAAAGCTGACCTTATCGCGGTCAGTTGTGCCGAGTCGCGAGCGGCTGAGGTGCACAGAAAAGCTATATCGGGAAATCCTTGGTCGGGATTTTCCCTTATTTACTCGGCGATCCTGATCAGGCGGCTTTCGTCTATGTTGCTCCACGGCGTGGGAGGACGGGGATGACTTCAGAAACAATCTTCGCATGGATAGGCCGGTTCTCGGTCGGCCTAACATTCGTCGCTGGTTTACTGGTGTGGTTCGGCAAGACCTACATAGACCGTTGGCTGACCAAACACTTCCAAGGCCAATTAGACGATCTGAAACACATCCAAGCTCAAGAGATCGAACGGCTGAAACTCAAGGTCGCCGGTGCGCTAGATCGCGCCACCAAGCTTCATCAACGTGAGTTCGAAGTTCTTCCGAAAGCGTGGGACTTGCTGAGCCAAGCCCTTGGTGCTGCGGGGTCAGTCACGGCAAGCTTCAAAGAGGGGGTGGACCCCGGTCGCATGACGTCGGACGAACTTGAAGCGTTCCTTGCAAAAAGCCCGCTGGAGGAACATCAGAAGCAGGCGATCAGAGACGCTGGTCGCTTCGAGAAGCCGACCCTCTACCAAACCTATCACGAGCACCATCAATTCAACGCGGCGATCCAAGCCGCGAACGAATTCCACAACTACGCCATTCAGTTCGGAATTTTCATCCACCCAACGATCAGGATGAAGCTGACCGAAGCTTCGCAAGAGCTACAGAAAGCGTTGCGAGCATGGAAGCAAATCCTCCAGATGCCGGACGTCAAACCGTGGCCGGTCTCCGAGTCTCAAGAGCATGTTAAAGCGGCCTCGGAACTCTCGAAGGAGATCGACGCGTTGATCAGTGCTAGGCTTTGGAGCGCAGCGAAGCTGGACGCTTAGGCGACTGTTTTGGGCTCCCACCAAGTTTCGTCATCTGGCCTCGGTTGGTCCAGAGAAGGCAACGTGGCGATCCATTCCTTGAGCGCATCGGAGAACTGAACGTCCGCGTTGATCTGGACGCCGAGTGTCGCGGCGAGAATTAGGACGGAATGTCGCGGTAGTGCCGAGCGGACCTTTGGGCCGAGGTTCGTCAGGAAGTTGGACTCATCGTTCTCAGCGTAGAGGCCATGAACTCCGCCGTAGTTGGGATGGGCGATTTCGCTCAGTTGGTCATAGGAGTTTCGAACGCCAGGAAGGTGTTTGTCCAGATGGTCGATCATGCCGAGGACATTGAACGCGACGGGGAATTCTTCGTCATTTTTCCATCCGACTATCATTCTAGTCAGAGTTTCGCTCAGTTCTTTAGGGGACCGTTCGGCGCGCTTGGTGATCACCTCGCCGAGCCTCCAGTGAAGAGCGACGTTTTCGATCACCGCTCGCGTCAGGATGATCGCAGTGGCCAGCCGCCCCTCTTTGAACGCTCGGATGGCGTCTGCTCCAAGTTCCTGACTTCGCCAAAGCAATCCGCCGCGCACCACCAGAGCTTTGTAAGGCGACACAGACCAGACGCCGATCTCTTCGACCGCCACTTGCGTCGGAAGGTAGGGCACGATCTTTTCAAGGTGCGCACGCGCAGTCACGAGCGCCTGTGCAAAATCTTCGTCTGTGATCATCCACCAAGCTTACGTTACTAGGATGAGACTTCTAAGCTTTCTTGGGCGAAACGGACGGCGCTACAGCCCCAGCGCCCGGCGGATGTCGCGCCAGTCGACGTATTTGAAGTTCTGCGTGCCGATGCCGTTGACGTCGTCCTGGATGACGACAAGGCCGTCGGGGAAGGGGCCGACTTGACCGCCGGCGGCCGCCAGGCCGTCGGTGCCGGTGACGCCGTCGACCGCGCCGTCCACGACCTTGAACCGGCCCTTGTATTCCGGCGCCGGGCCGTCGATGCGCCAGACGGGGAAGGTGGAATCGCCTTGGCTGGAGGCGATCAGATAGCGGCCCGAGGGGTCGGTGATCGTCGTCAGGCCTTCGGCGTCGGCGACCAGGATGCCCTTGGCGATGGGCTGGATCAGGGTGCGGGCCGCGCCCGAGGCCGGGTTCAGGCCATAGCGCCACAGGCCGACGTTCTCCTCGTTGATATAGAGGGCGTCGGTGGCTTCGTCGGCGGCGCAGCCTTCGGAGATGGTTCCGATCTCGGCGGTGCGGACCAGGCGCGCCGTGGGCTGGCCGGCGGCGTCCACGCCCAGGATGAACTGGCGAAGCTCGCCCTCATGCCCGACCAGGATGGCGTGAACCTCGGCCCCGCGACGCGCGAAGCAGAAGCCGTACGGTTCGATCACGTCGGTGGCGACGGCGCCCCAGTAGCGCACGCCGTTGTTGCCGGTCCCGGCCGGATCGAAGGTGTAGAGCGAAATGCCGGTCTTGCCCGGCGTGCGGTCGCTGGCGCCCAGCACCACCTGTGGGCGGCCGCCGACCGAAAGGCCCTCGACCACATCGACGTTGTTCAGCAGACCCTCGGGCAGGAACTGCAGGATCTGACCGTCGAAGCCATAGATGTAGAGGCCGGACTTCTTGTCCGTGCCGGCGACGAAGCCGGGGGTTTGTTGGCCCATCACGGTGACCGGCGTCGCGCCGGCCCAGACGGCGGGATCGTCGGCGGCGTCCTGGCCCGCCGTGCCGACCGACGGGGTTTCCAGCACAGCCATAACCGGGGCGGCCGGACCGACCAAGCCCGCGCCCTCACCCTGGAAATCGACTTCCGTCGTGGCGCAGGCGGCGAGCAGGGCCAGGGCGGCGCAGGCGCTCAGCGAGCGGGCGAGGGAAGGGCGCATGTCGGTCTCCGGACGATCTGCACGCGTCCCTGTGGCCAAGCCGCGTGTGGGTCAACGGCGCGGGCGTGACGGTTCGGCGTCGGTTCGATGACTGATGTTCCGTCAAGGGATCAAGCGTCGCCGTTCCGTCGGAAAATCGCGAACGAGGCGTCTTGGAATCGTCGCTTCCACGTCGCCGCCGAAGATTAAGCGGCCCCTCCATCGGCTGAAGCAAAACGTCGCTCGCCGAAGGGGACCTATGAGATGAAACTGAACCTGCTGATGGGCGCCGCGATCGCGCCGATGATCCTGGCGCCGCTGGCCATGCCCGCCTACGCCGATGTCGACGCCGTGGCCTCGGCATCAGCTGCGGTCGCCGGCGATGTGATCTACGGCCGGGTGACCAACGCCGCCGGCGCGCCCCTGCCGGGCGCCGAAGTTCTGGTGCGCGGGACCAGCCAGCGGGCCGTGACCAACACCCAGGGCGAGTTCACCCTGCCGACCGCCAGCGGCTCCATGGTGCTGGAGGTCAACTATCTGGGCCTGCCCTCGATCAGCCAGACCGTCGTCACGACGCCGGGCGAGAACGCCAACGTCGCCATCGTCCTGGGCGCCCAATCTTCAGGGGGAATGGCGGCGACGGACGTGGCCGATGTGATCGTGACCGGCGTGATCACCGACGGCGTCGCCCGCTCGCTGAACCAGCAGAAGAACGCCGACGGCACGGTCAACGTCCTGTCGGCCGACGCCATCGGTCGTTATCCCGACCCGAACGTGGCGGAATCGCTTCAACGCGTTCAGGGCATCGCCATCCAGCGCGACCAAGGCGAAGGCCGCTACATCAACGTGCGCGGCGCGCCGGCCGCCTTCACCGCCGTGTCGGTGGACGGGGTCGCCATTCCGGCCGTGTCGCCCACGACCCGCGCGGTCGATCTGGACACCCTGCCCTCGGACATCGTCTCCAGCGTCGAGGTGTCCAAGACCCTGACGCCGGCCCAGGACGCCGATTCCATCGCCGGCGCCGTGGACATCAAGACCCGCTCGCCCTTCGACAAGCGCCGCCTGGCCGTTAGCGGCTATGCGGGCGGCAGCTACAACGACTACGGCGGTTCGGACACGCGCGCGGGGGCCACGGCGTCCAACGTCTTCGGCCCGGATCAGACCTTCGGCGCCCTGGTGTCCGTCAGCTATTCCGAGACCAACCGCCGGCCGGACAACGTCGAAAACGGCTGGGTTCTGATCAATCGCAACGCTGCGCAGGGCGGCGGTCAGATCTGGGGTCTGGAGAACACCCTGTTCAAGGACTACGAGACCGAACGGACCCGCAAGGCCGTGACTGGCGCGCTTGAATGGCGGCCCAGCGACGCGATCCGTCTGTGGGTGAAGGGCTCCTACGCCCAGTTCCGGGACGACGAGTTCCGCAACACGCTGAACTTCACCTACAGCGACGGCACGCTGCAGCCGGGTTCGACCGACACCAGCGCGACCTTCAACAACGCCCGCATCTACAAGCAGCTGCGTCACCGCACCCAGGAGAACGACATCTCCACCCTGGTGCTGGGCGGCGAGCAGACGTTCGGCAATGGAGCGGTTTGGGACGGCGCCCTGTCTTTCGCCAACAGCAAACAGACCTATCCGCACCGCGACGAGCTGGTCTATCGCTCCAGCGCGACGACCCAGTCGTACAACACGGCCGACCACTATCATCCGACCTATTCGGCCTTCAGCGAGCCGACGGGCTTCTATCTGAACGCCAACAACTACAGCTTCCGCGAAAACACCTTCCGCTCGAACACGACCGAACAGGACGATGTGGCGTTCAAGACCAATCTGTCGCTGCCCACCGTCATCGGCGGCCGCGAGGTCGAGCTGAAGTTCGGCGCCAAATACAGCACCCGCGACGTTACGGCCGATGAAGAGCGGTTCCGCGACCGGAGCGCGGCCGCCAGCTCCGGCACGCTGGCCCCGCTGCTGAGCGATCGTCCGTCGCAGAACTACGACTACAATCTGGGCTTCAAGTTCGATGCGGGCTTGGTAACCGACTATTTCGATCGCGTCCGGGCCGGCTCGACCAATCCCGACCCGGCCGCCGGCGTTCGCCGCATTCCGCAGTCGATCACCGCCGACTATACTGCGCAGGAAGATATTCTGGCGGGTTACGGCCAGGCTCGGTTCGATATCGGCGCGACCAATGTGCTGATCGGCCTGCGTGTCGAGAAGACCGACTTCGAAGGGTCGGCGACCAGCGTGGCCCTGTCCGGCGGGCAGACTCCGGTCAAGGTTGAGCGCGACCAAACCGATTTCTTCCCGAACCTGACGCTGCGCCACAGCTTCAGCGATCAGCTGGTCGGTCGTTTCGCCCTGACCCGCGCCATTTCGCGCCCGGACTATACCGACATCGTTCCGCGCGTTCTGGAAACCACCGACAGCGGCCGCACGACGGTCACGCGCGGCAATCCCGATCTGAAGCCGACCCTGTCGAACAATGTCGATGCGGGACTGGAATACTATCTGCGGCCGCTGGGCGTCATTTCGGCCAACGCCTTCTACAAGGACCTGTCGAACTACCGCTTCACCCTGGTGACGGACGGCGTGCCCTATGTCACCCCGACCACCACGGTCGCCCAGGTCACCGAGGCCCGCAACGCTCCTGACGGCCATATCGCCGGCATCGAGTTCAACTGGCAGCAGACGTTCGACTTCCTGCCGGGCTGGGCTTCGGGCTTCGGCGTCTTCGCCAACTACACGCTGACGGATGCGGAGATCAAAACCAGCCGCGCCTTCGCCGGTCGCGACACTTTCGTGCTGCCGGGTCAGTCGGACGAGACCTATAACGCCGCCCTGTTCTACGAACGGTACGGCTTCAGCGCGCGCGTCTCCTACACGCACCGCAGCGACTTCCTGGAGGCGATCGACGCGACCAACCCCGGCAAAGACCTCTATGTCGAGGGTCGCGGCCAGCTGGACTTCACCGCCAGCTACGACTTCGGCAACGGCGTGGAAGTGTTCGGCGAGGCCAAGAACCTGACCGACAGCGCGGGCGTCCGCTACTACGGCGTCAAAGAGCGGACCTACGAGTACGAGAAGTTCGGCTACAACGTCTTCCTGGGCGTGCGCTTCAAGCTCTGAGCGCGCGGTTCAGACATGATCGAAGGGGCCGGGCGGTGACGTCCGGCCCTTTTTCATGGTTTCCGCCTCTGCAATTGCTCGAAACGCGGCCCCATATGGGGTCCAGCGGTTGACCCGTGCGGGGTCGGCGCTAGTGTCCGCGCGCCTTTCCCCGCGCGCCAGAAGACCAGAGGATACCATGGCCGAAGCCACCGCCGCCTACGACGTCGTCATTATCGGCGGAGGCCCTGGCGGCTATAACGCCGCGATCCGGGCGGGCCAGCTGGGCCTGAAGGTCGCCTGCGTCGAGATGCGTTCGACTTTGGGCGGCACCTGCCTGAACGTCGGCTGCATGCCGTCCAAGGCCCTGCTGCACGCCTCGGAAATGTGGAACGCCGCCAATACCGAGTTCGCCAAGATCGGCATCGAGGTCCAGCCCAAGCTGAACCTGGGCCAGATGCACAAGGCCAAGGACGACAGCGTCACGGCTCTGACCAAGGGGATCGAGTTCCTGTTCAAGAAGAACAAGGCCGACTGGATCAAGGGCCGCGGCAAGATCGTCGGCAAGGGCAAGGTCGAGGTGACCGCCGCCGACGGTTCGGTCCAGACCCTGGACGCCAAGAATATCGTCATCGCCACCGGTTCCGAGCCGACCCCGCTGCCGGGCGTCGCCTTCGAGGACGGCAAGGTGATCGATTCGACCGGCGCCCTGTCCCTGCCGGCCGTGCCGAAAAAGCTGATCGTGGTCGGCGCGGGCATCATCGGCCTGGAGCTGGGCTCGGTCTGGCGCCGCCTAGGCGCCGAGGTCACCGTGGTCGAGTTCCTGGACCGGATCACGCCCGGCATGGACACCGAGGTCGCCACCGCCTTCCAGCGCACCCTGACCAAACAGGGCATGAGCTTCAAACTGGGCTCCAAGGTTACCGCGGCCAAGTCGGTCAAGGACGGGGTCGAGCTGACGGTCGAGCCTTCGGCCGGCGGCGCGGCCGAAACCCTGAAGGGCGACGTCGTCCTGATCGCCATCGGCCGTCGCCCCTATACGGACGGCCTGGGTCTGGAGAGCGTCGGCGTGACGCCGGACAAGCGCGGCTTCATCGACCATGACCACTTCAAGGTGGCTGACGGCGTGTGGGTGATCGGCGACGTGACCCACGGTCCGATGCTGGCGCACAAGGCGGAAGAAGACGCGGTCGCCGTGATCGACACCATCGCCGGCAAATACGGCCACGTCGACTACGCCCTGGTCCCCAGCGTGGTCTACACCTTCCCCGAAGTGGCCTGGGTCGGTCAGACCGAGGATCAGCTAAAAGCGGCCGGCGTCCAGTACAAGAAGGGCAAATTCCCCTTCACCGCCAACAGCCGCGCCAAGATCAATCACGAGACCGACGGCTTCGTGAAGGTTCTGGCCGACGCCGCGACCGACAAGGTGCTGGGCGTCCACATCATGGGTCCGCAGGCCGGCGAGATGATCCACGAAGCTGCCATCACCATGAGCTTCGGCGGCGCGTCGGAAGACATCGCCCGCACCTGCCACGCCCACCCGACCCGTTCGGAAGCCGTCCGTCAGGCGGCCATGGATGTCGAAGGCTGGATGATGCAGGCCTGATCCGAAACGGATCGCGACTTCAAGCAGGGCCCGGACGGCGACGTCCGGGCCTTCGTCACATCAGGCCAGACCCTTCAGCCGATAAAGCGCCTCCAGCGCTTCGCGGGGGGTCAGGTCGTCGGGGTCGACGTCGCGAAGCGCCAGTTCCACGGGGGAGGGTCCACGCATCGGTTCCGGCTCGGCGACGGCGAACAGGGGCAGGTCGTCCAGGCGGGCGGCGGCGGCCTTTTCGCCTTCCAGCCGGTTCAGCACCGAGCGGGCGCGGGCGACGACGGAGGCGGGCACGCCGGCCAATTTCGCGACTTGGACGCCGTAGGAGCGATCGGCCGCGCCGGGCGCCGCTTCGTGCAGGAAGACCAGTTCGCCGTTCCACTCGCGCGCGACCATGGACAGGTTGCAGACGTGATCCAGCCGCGTCTCCAGCTGGGCCAGCTCGTGATAGTGGGTGGCGAACAGGGTGCGGGCGCGGTTGGTCTCGTGCAGGGCCTCGGCCGTGGCCCAGGCGATGGCCAGGCCGTCGTAGGTGGCGGTGCCGCGCCCGATCTCGTCCAGCACGACGAAGCTCTTCGGCGTGGCCTGGGTCAGGATGGCGGCGGTCTCGACCATCTCCATCATGAAGGTGGAGCGGCCGCGCGCCAGGTCGTCGCCGGCGCCGACGCGGCTGA
>Ga0265296_1002499_pt1 | contig 18402 bp, 15 predicted proteins | sample MunlanPumphouse1_FD_189073 | JGI IMG/M metagenome (GOLD analysis project Ga0265296, IMG submission 189073) | Groundwater microbial communities from a municipal landfill in Southern Ontario, Canada - Pumphouse #1 | ecosystem: Environmental > Aquatic > Deep subsurface > Groundwater | place...
AAGCTGGCTTTCGTGATAAAACTTATTAATTTCCCGAATAAAGAAAAAAGAACGGTATGGATATCCTTTTAAAAGTTTTAAAAGCGGCTTTTTAGCTATTTCTCCGCGGACTTTTCCTTCTGCTTGAAAATATTTACCGTTTGGGATTGCAAATGTTATAACTGTTTTAAAATAAGCGGTTTTATTATTCTCCGGAAGTTCTTTCGCAACTTTTATCATATGTTTAATCAATTCTTCATCTGTTGCTTCGTGTCCTAGCCAACGTCTGGATTTAACTCCCGGAGCACCGTTTAATGCTTTTATTTCCAAACCCCCATCATCGGAAATAGTTGGAAATCCCGATAATTTTGCGTAAAACAGAGCTTTTAATAAGGAATTTTCTTTGTAAGTTTTACCTGTTTCTTCAACATCTTCTTCTATATCAACATCTTTTAAAGAAACTATTTCAAACGGCAAATCTTTCAAAAAACTTTTAAATTCATTAATTTTTCCGGGATTTTTTGTGGCAATAAGAAGCTTTTTCACTTAGCAAAGTATAGCATATTCCATCTTGAAATCTATAAAATTTATGATAAGATTCAAATAGCTTATGGGTGAAATAGATAAAGGTTCCATATATCTTGCTCTTGGTAGAAAGTCCATTGCAAAAGAAGATAAAATTCCTCCCCTCGGAGGAAGACCTGTTACGCCCAAAGAAGAAGCAAGAGTGGGAGAACAACTTAGGCGTGAATTGGATGACTATGAAAGACCAATGCTTGAGGCAAGGGGAAGAGTGTTTGAAGCAATGTCGGGAAGATCAATAAACCTCCCGGAAGATTAACTCTCCTAATTAAACTTAAACCTCGTTAAATCTTTTTTTTATAAACTCTTTATCCAGAGACAAAATTAACCATGCGGCTTTTGGACCATGATCCTTACCAATTAACGATAAGTAAATAGCGGCAAAGGTTTGTTTTCCGTTTAAACCCAATTCTTTTCCCAACTCATATATTCTTGTTTGAAATTCTTCCCCATCCCATTTCTTATTAACCTCCTGAGCAATTTTTCTCAAAACTTCTTTTTGTTCTTTTGAAAGATCGTGAGCCTCTTTTGGCAATTCTTCTTGAATAACAAATTTTTCGTCTTCCGGAGCAAATTTATCAACCCAAACCCTAGCATATTTTGCCCATTCCCCTAAGTCTTCTTTTTTAATCTCCCCATCCATATTTGGCATTTGCACCCATTGAGTAAGAGCGGAAAATCTAATTTTAGGAGGTTTTTGAATTTTGTAGCTAATCTGAGAAAGTTCAAAAATACGAGCTAAATCCTCATTTCTTTTATCGAAATATGCGTCGGCAGCCTTTTGATATTCATCGAAAAGGTTAGGAATTGTATCTTTGTTTGGGTCAAAATCTATTGCCCTATTTAATTTTGTTTTTACCATTAAAAATCTCAAAAGCTCAGGAGGTAAAATATCAAGCATTTCGGCGGCCGATGAACCTAATCCTTTTGAGGAAGACATTTTTTTCCCACCAATGAGAAAAAATTCGTAACCTAAAGGGTAAGGAGTAGGATAATTTATAATTTTTTTGCATATTTCATCTGCCAAATCATGGGACCCGCCTTTACTCATATGGTCTTTCCCTGCTCCCTCAACAGTTATTCCGACAACTTTCCATTTCACTGCCCATTCTACTTTCCAGGGAAGTTTTCCGACAATTCCATTTTTATCGCTAAATGGCGATATATCTCCTTCAAAACCACAGCCTTTTGTCCAATTAACCTTATCTACTGCACAAACCATGTGTACTTTTTCTCCGTCCCAAGATGTTACAGATGTGGTTGATACTTTTGTGCAGTTGGGACAATATGGTTGAAACGGATACCAATTTTTAGGCAATTCTTTTTTGTACATTTCCTCATAAATTTTTCTTATTTTATCTGCTTTATCCAAAATCTCTTTTATTGAATCGTTCATTTTACCGTTTAGGTAAAGATCCGTTGACCATAAGATTTCAGGAGTACAGCCAATTTTTGTAAATACATCAATAAAATCTTTTGCATAAAACTCGGCGTAATTTGCAAAACCAATTTCCGGAGATGGAATTTTATAAAGAGGTACTCCCATATATTTTTCAAATTTTTCTTTTGGAAGATAAATCGGCAAGGAGTCCATTGGATCATGATTATCGAAAATGTAGGTATATTTGGCTTTAACACCGGCGTCTTTTAAAGACTTATATGCCAAATCGTGAATTACCACTCCGCGCAAAGCCCCAACATGAATTTTGCCGCTTGGGGTCTTCATGTCATCAACCCACTCAAGCGGTAATTTTCTTTTTTTTAATTCTAATGCTACTTCGTCAGCCCAAAACATATATTTATTTTACTACTTAGAGGTTGCTAAAGAAAGAATCAGCTTATAAAGTTTTTGTAAATCATAACTTGAGATATATTCTTCTCGCGTATGTGCTCCAACAGCCCCATTTCCTAAATTAATAACCTTTATGCTATTTCCAACAAAAATATTCGCATCCGAACACCCATAGTTCTTTTTAAGAACGGGGACTATGCCGTTTGCATTCATAATTTTTTTTGTTTTTTCAATTAAAGAATCCGAAGATTTATATTCATAACCCGGATTTTCTCTAACTAAAGATGTTTCAATTTTTGCCCCAAATTTTTTAGCACTATCCTTAAATGCATTTATTATAGATTTTGAATATTTATCTATGTCGTCTTCAAAGAAACTTCTTATTTCTCCTTTCATAATCATTTCTCCGGGAATAGTATTTCTAGCATCTCCTGCCTGCAAAAAACCAATATTTATAATCGTTTTTGAATTTATGCTTCCGAGTTTATTTTTTTTCATTGCATTATTAAAAACATTTATAACATTTATACCGTCTCTTGGCCTTGAGGCATGACTAGCTTTACCTATAATCTTTATGTCAATCCTATTATAAAAAGGTGATGCTGTAATAATAGTGCCTATTGGAGTTGCATTATCAAAAATATATCCTTCTTTTGAATTAATTTTTTTGTAGTTCAAATTTACCGCTCCAAAATTACCGGATTCTTCTGATTTTGTAAAAACAATATTAAGCCTTTTTGTTTGTATTTTGTCTTCTGAAATTTTTCGCAATAATTCAACTATTGCTGCTAATGCTGCTTTATTATCAGCACCTAATATTGTTTTGCCATCGCTTCTTATAATTCCATTTCTTATGATTGGGTTGATGTTTTTTCCCGGTTCAACCGTATCAACATGCGCACTTAAAAATAATGGCTGTCCAAAACCATTAATATTTATAATTAAATTGCCAAATTTATCCTTAAACGGTTTAAAACCAAAACTTATTAATAAATCATTAAGATAATTTATTATTTTATCTTCGCTTCCTGTCGGGCTATCTATTTTTACAAGATTTAAAAAGGTAGTAATTAATTTATTCATAATAATCAACTTTCATTAAAGTTTTTGCTAATAATTCTTTTGAGCCAAAAGCAGCTAATAGCATATCGCTTGTTTTTTGAGCCAATGATTTATCCGATACATACATAACACAAGGAATTTTACCATCGGGAGAAAATTGGGTAACTTCTTTTCTGTGAGTCTCCCAATCGGATATTAGTTTTAATTGAATTAAACTTTCCTGATCTATTCCCTTTGGACAATCAAAACGATATTGAACCCCTTCTCCAAAATTTGGATTACATACGCATGTCAAACATTGAACTCCCGGAAATTCTCCATGGGTTGATGCGTAAAAATCTATCCCTAAATCAATTGCTTTTGGCAAAACTTCTGCAACTCTTATGTTTTTCGTTGTTCCTATTACCATTAATTTTCCTTTTTCCATCCTTTCTAATCCTAATCTTAATAAGCTATTCCGAAGTCTTGAATAATATCCTTTACCTCTGTGATCCGGAAGAATAATCGCAGAACCAATTTCATAAACATCGGGCACTTCTTGACTAAGTCCAACTTTATCTTTTAACTGGGGATCTAAAAGGGGACTAAAACGAACATACCCAACAGGTCTTTCTTTATCCATTAATACACACGCTTGTTTATTTTCATAGCTGACAGATAATGATTTTAACGATGGCTGAAGAAGTACTCCTTTTTCCTGTTTCATTGCTTCCAATATTTCTTCTAATTCAGGACAGGGATGACTATCTATATCAACAACGGAGATTGAAGAAACAGTGTCTTCGGCTCTGAAGTGAGCTTCCGCCTCTTTTGCTCTTTTTATTCCCAAAGCACCTACCCAAGCAAAATGTTCATTGGCTCCTATCGAAACAACAGTCTCATTTCCGTTACCAACACGGAAACCGCCATCAAAACCTTTTATATTCCATAGCCGATCTCCATCAGCAAAGACTCTTGTCATACCCAGGTTAATTCTTCCACCGTCTATTTCTCTCATATTTTTCCGCGTCAAACGCGGCTTTGCCACAAAAAAACCCCTTCTTCAGGAGTTGTTCTAAATATGCCAAAAACAACCCCTACGAGGAGCTCTTCTTGGTTTTCTTGCTAAATCTGCTAATTTCTTTTGTCATATAAAAAAAGATTATATCATCTTTACTTTTAATTTTCAAAAGTTATTTTAGAACCTTTAATTCCTTTGCAATTTTCTCAAAAGCCTTAATTCCAAAATCCAAATCTTCTTTGGAATGTGCTGCGGAAGGAATAACACGGATGCGGGCTTTATCCTTGGCAACCATTGGGAAAACAATCGGCGTCGCAAAAACATCTTCTTCAAAAAGTTTTGCGCTAAATTCCCTGGCAATATTTTCGTCAGGCAACATAACGGGAGTAATCGGAGTTTCTGAATGCCCTGTATCAAAGCCAAGTTTCTTGAATTCTCCCTTAAGATACTTTGCATTGTCCCAAAGTTTTTGCACAAGCTCATCAGATTCTTCAAGAATTCTTACTCCTTCAAGAAGCGCCGCCGTATCGGGAATAGTTAGTGCGTTTGAAAATAAAAATTGCCTGGATTTTTGTCTATAAAAATCTATAAGCACTTTTTCACCAGTAATAAATCCTCCCATAGCACTAAATGCTTTGGATAAGGTTCCTACTTCAATATCTACTTGCCCATGAAGACCAAAATGATCTACAACTCCTCTTCCGCCTTTACCCAAAACTCCTTCTCCGTGAGCATCATCTACCATTGTTAATACATTATATTTTTTTGCTAATCTTACAATCTCAGGAAGCGGCGCTAAATCTCCATCCATAGAAAAAACTCCATCGGTAATTATTAATATTAAAGGATTTTGACCGTCGCTTTTAGGAATTTGGGAAAGTTTTGATGCTTCTTTTAATTTTTCTTCCAAATCATTTAAATCTTTATGTTTATAAATAAATTTATTTTTTACTTGAGAAAGTCTTATGGCATCAATAATTGATGCATGATTTAGCTCATCGGAAACAACAATATCTTCTTTGCCTATAATAGTTTGAATTGCCGCACAATTTGCCATATATCCGCTTTGCAATACAATTGCCGATTCCGCTCCTTTAAAGCGCGCTAGGGCCTCTTCAAGCTGAATATGAAGCACGTGTGTCCCCGCAAGGGTACGATAACCTGTCCCAATACCATATTTATTAACTGCTTCTTTAACAGCCTTTATAACCCGGGGCTCAACTGCAAGGCCTAAATAATGACTAGAGCAAAAATTAAGCTTTTTTTTGTTATTAATTGTAAGATATGCACCTTCGCCGGATTCTATAATCTTTGGAATTTTGTAGTTTTTTTGTGCTTCTTCAAGCATTTGGTAGAATTTATCCATAATTTATGGTATTAAAAGTATCTTACCACACTGTCCCGATCTCATTACTTCCATTGCTTTTTCAAATTCCGAGAGAGGAAACCTATGGGTTATCATTTTTGTCAAATCTACTTTTTCCGATTTTAAAAGCTCTGAAACCTGATGCCATGTATCCCAAATTTTCCTTCCAAAAACTCCTTTTACAATTAATTCTTTATCAATAAAATATTTTCCAAAGTTTAGAATTATGTCTTTCTTGGGAATTCCAAAAATTATAACCGTTCCTGCGATTCTAACTGCTTCAAATGCAGTGTGAATTGCCGTATCATTTCCCGACATTTCCAAAACAACATCCATTTTGTTAAGGTATTTTTCGGGTAAAGAATCATAAACTTCGTCTGCTCCCATTTTTTTACCCAATTTTCTTCTGTACCCACCTCTATTTATTGCTATAACTTTTTTAGCGCCGTATGCTTTTGCTGCCGCAACAACGCAAAGACCCGTAGGACCCAGTCCCGTTACTAAAACCGTTTTGCCTTTAACATCGGTTTTATGCACTACGTGAACCGCATTTCCCAAAGGTTCTTGTGAACTCATTGCTTCAAGTGGAATTGTTTTATCATTTTTCCAAGATGTTCTAATTGGAATAGTTGCATATTCTGCAAATCCTCCGTTTCTGCCAATACCGAAAAGCTGCATATTTTCACAAATATGTTTATTCCCAATTTTACATTGATAACATTTTCCGCAAAAAATATGAGTTTCGGAGGATACTAAGTCACCAACCTGGATATTCTCCGGATTATCTCCATTTATTTTTACTACTTCTCCAACAACCTCATGACCGATAACAATAGGGGGAATTATATGACTCTTGGCCCATGGAGTCCAATCGTAAATATTAATATCGGTTCCGCAAATCGAAGCGAGTTTAACTTTAATAAGCAATTCTCCTTCTTGAGGAACCGGAATGGGAATATTTTTAACCAAAACGCCGGGGGCTTTCTTTTCTTTCAAAACTGCCAACATTGTATCTTTTGCCATAAATTTGAGGATAAATTTTTAAACTAAGATTATTTTAGTTGACGGAAACTATTGTGTAAAGAATTTTTCCTGCCGGAGCCTCTACTTCAACCTTCTCTCCGACTTTTTTACCAATAAGCGCTTTGCCAAGAGGCGACTCATGTGATATTTTTTTATCTTTAGGGTCTGCTTCCCATTCACCTACTACCATAAAAATCTCTTTTTTCCCCTTAACAGTAAGAGTAACTTTAGACCCTAATTTTACAATATGGTTAGAGTTTTTGCTTGGGCTTTCTACTATAAGAACCGCTTGCTTGAGAAGCTCTTCAAGCTCATCTATTCTGCCATCAATGAAGGATAGCTCATCTCTTGCCGCAACGTATTCGGCATTCTCGGAAAGATCGCCCATGCTTCTTGCTTGAGACACTCTGGAAAGAACATCCGGCCTTTTTACTTTTGAAAGCTCTTCAAATTCTTTTTTGAGTTCCTGAAGACCTTCTTTTGTTAGATAAATTTTTTTACTGTCCATATTTTTAAGCCTTATTTAAAATAAAATCCCTCAGAAATTATTTGAGGGAATAATTAAGATAAATACGATTAATTTATCGAATAATATAAGAAAACAGCGCCTTTGTCAATATCCTCTAGTATTAATACTATCTACATATTTAGCAATTTTCTTTTTATAACTATTTAAAACCTGTTGTTTGTAATCAAATGGATGAAAAGCCAAAAAATTATTTGAGATTGTTTCTTTTGTAATATGTTTTTTCATATATCGAAATTGAATACTTCGTGCTAGAAATTCTATTATTGGAATTCTTAATAAGCAGTTAATGGTTTTATTAATAGTTGAAATTTTTGATATGAGAGGAATTACCGGTTTTTGACTAAATGCATTAGGAAGAAAACCTGTTATCCAAATATTTGAATTAATAAGCTTCTCGTATGTCTTATTTTTATTAAAAATGGGCAATATCTGAGCTATTTCATGGGCTGTGTATAAATCATTTCTGTCTTTAGAAAAAGAAAGAGAAGACTCATCTACGAGCATATTCAAACATATTTTATTCGATACGTTTTCCTCGTTTCTTTTTCGGTAAACTCTCAAAAAATTCAAGACAATTACCAATATTAGTCTTGTTGTCCAAATAGAATTTTTTGCTGTAATAACAAATAAATCTATGTCGTCATCTTTGTCTGAATTTTTCATTGCCAACGCTCCGCTTATACCAATAAAATAAACTGTGGGAATTAGGCTTATTTTTTTAATAATTTTCTTAGCAAACTTAATTTTTTTTAAACTGTATTTTTCTTTTTCCTGTCTTTTTTTAACTATCTCTATTCTTCCTTTTATAAAATAAAAATTGTTTTTATAGTCAAAGACGTGGTTTTTGAGGTTTAAATATTTTAAAAAACTTTGTTTATCTTCTTTATTTTTAGAAATCAAAAATTTCCAAATTTCTTCCTTAGATAAAGGATAATCGAAAATATCGCTGTAGAGCAGAGTTTTTAGTATTGATTCTTTACTACTGCCCATACTGTTTTAATACCTGTGTTACCCCTTGAGAAAGAGTGTCAACGGCTGTTTGCGATGAAATATTATTGAAAAGAGAATTAACCGCATTACCAAGATAAGTATTCATTTGAGAATTTAATCCATTATCGTATGTTCCGTCAACAAAAAATGAAGAAACAGCCGTCTTAGCCTGCTGAACAAAAGGATAAACATACGGATTATCTTTTAATTTATCCGCTAAATCCACCCTTGCATAAAGCTCTCCAAAAGCTCTTGTTTTTGCTTCTTCGGAATACAATTTATCCTGCGTATTTTTATCCGCTAAAAACTTCATAAAAAGAAGCGCCTCTTTTTGATGTTTTCCTTTAACAGAAACTCCTTCCACCCAATAACTCGCAAGATTTATATTATTACTCGGGAGCTGGGGAACAGGAACTACTTGAAAATTAAGATTGGGATTTGCCGCTTTTATTGCAAAGTAATCCCAAGAATAACCAAAATACATCGCAAGATTTCCTTTTGTAAAAGCAAGAAGCGATGAATCCAAAGTACTATCCCATACGTTATCATTTCCCAACGCAAACGAGGTATAAAAATTTAAAGCATCCGATGCCTTTTGAGAGGTCGAAGAAATATTATTTAAATCTACTCCATTTTGTACAAAAAGAAGTGATAAAATATCCGGAGCGTGGTTTATATTATCAAAAGTGCCCAATGCCGCACCTGATGTTTGTATTTTTCCATTTGCATCTTTTACGGTAAGCGTTTTGGAGTCATTTATAAAGTCGTTCCAGTTAGTCGGAGGCTTTAATCCTGCTGCCTGAAATGAATCCGAATTTATGTATAATGCAAGCGTGTCTATGTGAAGCGGAACACCGTAAATTGCTCCATTTTTTATTAAATCTTTTTGTGCAACAGGATAAAACCATTGAGTAAAATCACTTTTCGAAATAGTATCGCTTGGCAAGGGAAGTAAAATACTTGAAAACATGGGATACCAAGTATTATGAAAGCGGAAAACATCCGGCCCATTCCCGTTATTTATTCTGGTAACAAGTCTCTCTCTGTATTGCTTTATATCTTGTTTTGAATAATCTATTGTAATGTTTGGATATTGTCTTTGAAAGTCGGAGATTACAGATTGCATAATCCGGTTGTCTTCCCATAAACCCCAGTAGGTAAGCGTTACTTTTTGATTATTATTTTTAGTAAGAGCAGGTATTACTACCGCAAATATAATTATTCCTAATAATACTACCGCCAAAAGTCCAATTAATAATTTTACTATCTTCATAAACGGAAAAGATGAAGAGGAATTATTTACAGGTACTTCCGGTGGAATCGGTGGATTTTGAATATTAGTAACTTGAGGTTGCGGCTCTGGTTGATAACCACCTTGTTCTTGTCTTAAGTTTTGTCCTTGGAAAATTGTGTTTTCATCCATATTTACCTTATTTTATAGTATAATACAAATATACACCATATCAAATGAAAATTCCTCGTATTAAACCTAAACATTTTTTACATCTGGGAAGAATAATCTTTTGGTTTTCTACGGGAGCCATATTGGCCTTATTTTTTATAGCAAGTTTTACCTTCCTTATATTTAAAACCGTTTATAAGGATGTTGTATATCCGGGCGTAATGATAAACGGAATAAATTTTGGAGGAAAAACCGAAGTCCAAGTATATAATTTTTTTAACAATAAGAACTACCAGATTAAAGACGTTAATTTTGTATTTACCAGCGATAAAGGACTGGCAACAGCATCTGCCGGACAAATCGATTTTGGCTATAATTCTTCCCTTCTTGCCAATCAAACTTTTAATCTTGGCAAGACAAACAATTTAATCTCAAATCTTAGCCTGATTGTCCAAGCATATATAAATGGCATATATCTTACACCCTCGTACACATACTCACAAAATAAGCTTACAGCCGTTCTTTCTCCCCTTGCGGAAAAAATAGAAGATAAACCTTCCGACGCATTATTTACATTTGAAAATGGAAGAGTAACCGCTTTTAAGCCTTCTGTTAACGGCCATGAAATCGATACAACAGCATTGAATAATCAATTATTATCAAAAGCTCTAACTGCTATGTCTTCTCAAAAAGGAATTGTTATCATAATTCCTTTACAAATCAAAACACTTGAACCCAAAATAACAACAGATAAAGCAAATAATCTGGGGATAAAAGAATTAATAGGTGTTGGTAATTCGCTTTTTTTCCATTCAATACCATCTAGAATTCATAATGTTGCCCTGGGTGCATCTCGCATTAACGGTGTACTGGTTGCGCCGGGGGAAGTTTTTTCTTTTAATAAGGCTTTAGGGGATGTCTCTGCTTTTACAGGCTACCAACAGGCTTACATTATTCAAAACGGAAAAACAGTCTTAGGAGACGGAGGAGGAATATGCCAAGTCTCAACTACTTTTTTTAGAGCTCTGCTTAACGCAGGATTGTCAATCGTAGAAAGACACGCACATGCATATAGGGTGAGCTATTATGAGGAAGATTCTCCTCCCGGAATTGATGCGACCATTTTTGTTCCCAGTGTTGATTTAAAATTTAAAAACGATACGGGAAATTATATATTAATACAAAGTCAGATTGATCTTGACAATTTATCTTTAGCATTTTATCTATATGGAACAAAAGACGGACGTCAAGTTACTATGACTAAACCAATAATTTCGAATCAGTCTCCTCCGCCACCCGACCTATACCAAGATGATTCCACCTTGCCAAAAGGCGTGATAAAACAAACTGATTTTTCAGCCTGGGGAGCAAATGTCTATTTTACAAGACAAGTAACAAAAAACAATCAAGTTATTATCTTGGATAAATTTGTTTCAAACTACCGACCCTGGCAAGCTGTTTATTTAAGAGGAACAAAGGAATGAATAGAATCATAAACACAGAAAAGGCAATTAAAATAAGCAAAAAACTAAAACGGGAAGGCAAGAAGCTAGTTTTAGCCGGAGGATGTTTTGACATTCTCCACATCGGACACATAAAATTTTTGACGGCTGCCAAAAAAAAGGGAAATATTTTATTTATTCTTCTGGAAAACGATAAAAATGTAGAAAAATTTAAAGGAAAAAATAGACCCATAAATAACCAGGAAGAAAGAGCGATGGCTTTGTCCTCGCTACGATCTGTTGACTATGTAATTATTTTGGGAGAGATGAAAACAAACTCCGATTACGATAAGTTAATTATTAATTTAAAGCCTGATATCATCGCTACTACTAAAAAAAGTCAGCAAATAATTCATAACAGGCGGCAAGCAAGACTTGTAGATGCCGAACTTGCATTGGTTATTAATAGAATTTCTAATAAATCTACTACAAGACTCGCAAATATAATATCGCAAGAAAATGAATTATGAAGAAAATATTTTTGATTGTTGGCGTATTAATTTTTGTTACGGCTCTGGCATTTTTAAACTATAACTACCCGGATAAAAAAACTCCTCAAATAACAATAAATAATCATATTTTTAATTTGGAAGTTGCAAAAACAACCAAAGAACAAGAAATCGGTCTGGCTAAATATGACTCGATTCCGCAAAACTTTGGCATGCTATTTCCTTTTGAAAAACCTAGGTTTTATTCTTTTTGGATGAAAAACATGAAATTTCCTATTGATATAATTTTTATAAGAAACGATAAAATCGTTACAATTTTTAAAAACGTTTCTCCTGCAAAATTAAATAATGAACAACTTCCAATTTACCGCACCCAAAAACTATCCGATACCGTTTTGGAAATTAATGCCGGTCTTTCGGAAAAATATAATTTTAAAATTGGTGATTTTGTCAAAACAAACCTTTAACTCTATGTTAATTCTCGGAATTGAAACAAGCTGCGACGAAACAGCAGCAGCAATTATTGAAGGGGGGAAAGGCAATAAAAAAGTAAAACTATTATCAAATACCATTGCGTCATCGCTTTCTTTACATGCAACAACGGGAGGAATAATTCCGGAAGTTGCGGCAAGAGAGCAAGTAAAATATATCATTCCCGTAATCGAAAAAGTAATTGAAAATAGTAAATTGAAAATTGAAAATTTGGATGCTATTGCTGTAACAATAGGCCCGGGATTAATCGGTTCTCTTCTAGTTGGCGTTGAAACCGCAAAAACACTTGCCTATGTTTTCAACAAACCGATAGTCCCCACGAATCATTTAATTGGCCACATTTACGCCAATTTTATTAACTCAGAACCAAGAACGAAGAACCAAGAACTAGAAGAGAATGAAATTCTCTTTCCTGCTATAGCTCTAGTTGTTTCCGGAGGACACACTGATTTAGTATTGATAAAAAACCACGGTAATATAAAATGGCTTGGCGGAACCCGGGACGACGCAGCAGGAGAAGCTTTTGACAAAATCGGAAGACTTTTGGAATTACCATATCCGGGAGGACCAGCAATAGAAAAAATGGCTGGCTTAGGAAATACTAATCGCTTTAATCTTCCCGAACCTCTAATCGACTCTGATGATTTTGATTTCTCTTTTTCCGGGCTTAAAACTGCTGCGTTTAGGGAAATTTTAAAACTTAAAGAGAAAAATAACGATAAATTAACAGAAGTTGATATCCAAGATGTTTGCGCATGTCTTCAGAAAACAATAATTAATATTTTAATTTATAAAACTCTAAAAGCCGCAAAAAAATATAAAGTTAAATCAATACTTTTAGGAGGCGGTGTCTCTGCAAATCAAGCACTTAAGAAAGGGTTTGAATTGGAAATTGAAAATTGGAAATTGAAAATTCCGCTTTTCATCCCTGAAAAGCGGCTGTGCACAGATAACGCCGCAATGATAGCAACTGCCGCATTTTTTAACTATAAAGCTGTTCCATGGCAAAAGTTAACCGCTAATCCGGAATTATACTTTGATTAGGTGATAAAATGTATATATGCAAGTTGAATTATTAATTATCAGTTTTATAGGAATTTTAGGTTTTTTGTTTATTCTTTATTTCATAAATAAAAAGCTTTCTCAAAAACCCAAAACTGATGAGGCACTTTTACAATGGCTTAAAGTTATGCAGTCTTCTTTAGAATCTACTAATAAAACTTTGAATCAAGCCTTAAGCAACTCATCTGTTAACATGATAAAAACTTTGCAGGAAAATTCCAAACAGCTAAATGAACGCTTGGATAAAGCCGCTCTGGCAATGAGAGACGTAGGAAAAGAAGTCGGGCAGATGAATGAAATTGGCAGGAACATGAAGGAACTTCAGGAATTTCTAAAAAGTCCAAAGCTTAGGGGAAACATCGGCGAACAAGTTTTAAAAGATTTAATCTCTCAAATGTTTCCCAAAAACAGTTTTAACTTGCAATACGAATTTAAATCCGGAGAAAAAGTTGATGCTGCAATAAAAACAGAAGCCGGAATCTTACCGATTGATTCAAAATTTCCAATGGAAAATTTTCAGAAAATGTCAAAAGCCGAGGGAAAAGAAAAAGAAATTTTTCAAAAAGAATTTGTTAGAGATGTAAAAAAACATATTGATGCAATTTCAAAAAAATATATATTACCCGAAGAAGGAACAATGGATTTTGCCTTAATGTATGTTCCGAGTGAATCGGTTTACTATGAAGTTGTAAACGAAATGGAGCTTATGGATTATGCAAGACGGGTAAGGGTTTATATTGTTTCCCCGTCAACTCTTTATGCACATCTTCAAACCATTCTCTTGTCTTTTGAAGGAAAAAGAATAGAAGAAAAATCAAGGGAAATATTTATAATGCTTAGGGCTTTGCAGATAGACTATAGCAAAGTAAATGACAGTTTGGGAGTTTTAGGAAAACATCTAAATAACGCATATTCTCAATTTAATAATGTAACTTCAGGATTTTCTCAAATTGGACAAAAATTAAATTCTACAAAAACCATAACCGAAAAAATTCAAAAAGATATGAAAGAGTAATTTTTGCCTTGTGGTACAATACCCCTGATGAAAATAGAAAAAAACCTCAATGAAAAACAACTCAAAGCAGTAACGCACACAAATGGTCCGCTTCTGATAATTGCCGGGGCAGGAACCGGAAAAACAACTGTAATTACCGAAAGAATAAAATATTTGATTCTTGAAAAAAATATCTCTCCTTCTGATATTCTTGCTTTAACTTTTACCGAAAAGGCGGCTTTTCAAATGCAAGAGCGGGTTGATATTTTGCTCCCTTACGGTTATACAAATTTATGGATTCAGACATTCCATTCATTTTGTGATCGAGTCTTACGCGATGACGCGTATGCCATAGGACTAGCTCCTAATTACAAACTGATTTCCGAAGCCGAATCGGTTCTTCTTATGCGCCAAAATATCTTCAATTTGGGACTTAAACTTTTTAAACCTCTTGGAAATCCGACTAAGTTCCTGGATGCACTCTTAACTCATTTTTCAAGATTAAAAGACGAAGACGTATCGCCCAATGAATACGAACATTGGGCAAAAAATCAAAAGTCAAAAATCCCCGGCCTCGACAAGCGAAGCGGGGCGGGCAAAACTCAAAACTCAAAGGCTATTGGTCAGGAGTTAGACGTCGAACAATACGCTGAGCTGGCAAACGCGTATAAGGCTTACGAAGATTTGAAAACTAAAGAGTCTGTGATGGATTTTAGTGATTTAATTTCTAATACCCTGCTTTTATTTCGAAAACGACCGAATATTTTAAAACGATACCAAAATCAGTTTAAATTTTTACTTGTTGACGAATTTCAAGACACCAATTACGCGCAAAACGAATTGGCAATTTTACTTGCCGGGGATGATAAAAATATTACCGTAGTTGCCGACGATGATCAATCGATTTACAGATTTAGAGGGGCTGCTGTTTCCAATGTTTTACAATTTAAAAAAACTTTTCCGAAAGCAAAGGTTATCACACTTACCGATAACTACCGATCAACCCAAACAATTTTAGATGCCTCATACCGTCTTATTCAGCATAATAATCCAAACAGGCTTGAGATAGTTGAAAAAATAGACAAGAAGCTTAAAAGCCATTCAGATTTAAAAGAAAAGGAAATTGTTTTAATTCATGAACAAAGATCCGAAGATGAAGCCGATGCAGTTGCCAAAACGATAAAAAGTTTGGAAAAAAATTATCAATATAAAGATATTGCTATTTTAGTCCGTGCAAATAACCATTCGCAAACAATTACAACAGCGCTACAAAGACATAGGATTCCCTATCAATTTTTAGGACCGGGTTATCTTTTTCAGCAAGACGAAATAAAAGATCTAATCGCCTATCTTACGTTTTTAACTAATCTTTCGGATTCTGTTTCTCTTTTTAGAGTACTCTCTATGGATATTTTTAATATCCCTTACGTTGAATTAAATTACCTGTTAAATTTTGCAAAAAAGAAAAATCTCACACTTTTTGAAGCACTTAATAATACAAATCAAAGTTTCCTAAAACCTGACACTCAAGAAAAATTACAGTACTTTAAAACAATGGTAGAAAGGCATCTTGAAAAAAGTAAAAAAGAACAAGCAGGACAAATTCTCTATTATTTTTTGGTTGATTCGGGACTTTATATAACTCTTCAGAAATCTAACTCTGTAAAAGAAGAACGTCGGGTGCAAAATATTGCAAAGTTTTTTGACAGAATAAAAAATTTTGAAACAGAACGCGCCGATAGCAACATATTTACGTTGGTCGAATGGCTAGCCCTTATGCTGCAAATGGGAGACAGCCCGACTGCGGCAGACGTTGACATTAGAGACAGAAACGCAGTTAATATTTTAACCGTACATTCCAGCAAGGGCCTTGAGTTTAAAGTCGTATTTTTAGTTAATCTTGTTTCCGACCGCTTCCCGACACGGGAAAGAACGGAAAAGATTCCTTTACCGATAGGTATTATTAAGGAGAACTTGCCAAAAAATGTGGACTTTCACTTAGAAGAAGAACGGAGGCTTTTTTATGTAGGGATGACACGTACAAAAGAGCTTTTATATTTTACCGCAGCAGATTTTTACGGAACCGGAAAACGCACAAAAAAACTTTCACCATTTATTTATGAAGCATTGCCAAACTTACTAGACGAGGAAAAAATATTAAAATCCGCACACCAATTATCTCTTTCCGAAGTTCTTTCAGTATATAAAGAAACTAACGAAAAAGAAGAAAAAAAACAACCTTTAAAAATTACATATCTAACCTACTCTAATCTTCAGATGTTTGATATTTGTCCTTTGCATTACAAGGCCAAGGTAATATTTAATATCCCCACTCCTATTGCAGCTGTTCAAAGTTTTGGAATTTCCTTACATAATACGCTTTATAATTTTTATAAACAGGTTTCCGAAAACAATACTCCATCTTTAGCCGATTTTAAAAAAATTCTTAAAAAGGAATGGATTACCGACGGATATGAAAATAAAAAACATGAACATGAACGTTTTCTACAAGGAATTAATATTCTTGAAAAGCTTTATAAAACTGAATGTAAGCCTCCTATAAAACCCTTGGGCATTGAACTTCCTTTTTCGTTTATTCTAAAAAACGGTGTAAAAGTATTTGGAAAAATAGACCGTGTGGACAAAAAAGGAAAGGGAATTGAAATTATCGATTACAAAACCGGAGGAAATAACCCAAAAGCCGATAAGGCACATATATTTCAACTGAAAATTTATGCTCTTGCCGCAACTCGTGTTAAAGACAATATTTTAAACCATAACCCCGAAAACATAACGCTGACTCTTCATTTTTTAGAGGATAATACAAAAAAAATAATGACTTTTAAAAAAAATGAGTTAGATAAGCTCGAGGATGAATTAATTGAAAAAATTACGGAAATTGAAAATAGTGACTTTAAATGCAGCGGGAATGTTTTGTGCCTAAACTGCGAGTATAAAATATTATGCAGCGCATAATATGAGATGCCTTTGCGAAGCAATAGGTATAAAATGCTCTGCCAAGCCTAAATTAGCCTCAAAAACTTGATTTTTATCTGCTTTATGATAAAATATAGCCGTTCTTTGGAAGATGAGTTGCTACCCCGCCTTTGGCGGGGAGGAAAGTCCAGACAGGTGTAAAGCCGGGGACGGAGCGTAAGCTCCGACGCGTAAGCGCTAGTGGTTTGATAAAGAAATTTATCGAGCACCCTGAGAGAATTAACTCAAAGGGAGAGCCACAGAGACGATCATCGGCCTAAAATCGAAAGATCATGACTGATGGGTGAAACGCCCCAGTACCATTCGGTACGGGGTAAAGGCAATCCTACCTGCTGCAACCTCCGAATGATGCGTTATTACCTGCTTTACGGGAGCATCGAAGTTTGAGGGCAGTCCGATGAACATCGGACCAGCGGTGACCAATCATCACAATCTGAGATAGATTGCAACATAAAACAGAATCTGGCTTATTGTCTTCCAAAGAACTTTTTATTCCTTACGAAGAAGATAATCCCTGTTATTAATTTTATCTAAAGCAAACTCAAATATGATTTTTATCGTTGCCGCAACAGGAATAGCAAGGATAAGCCCCAATATTCCGGCTAGATTTCCTCCGGCTAAAGCAGCAAAAAGAATAACAAGAGGATGAAGTTTTACTGCTTTACCAAGAATAAAAGGAGACAGGATATAGTCTTGAATTAATTGAGCTGCATAATAAATTCCTACTACTACCAATATTGTTTCAACTGTTCCCAATTGAAAGCTGTATATGCCTCCTGACAAAACAATAACAAAGGTTCCTATAATGATTGCCGTTATAGCCCCTATAATAGGAACAATACCGGCAAACGCAGATAAAATTGAGATTGTAAGGGCATTTTTTATTCCCAAAAAACTAAAACCGACAAAAAGAATTATTGCTAAAGAAATAATTAAAATTATTTGCCCTCTTAAGTATTTTGATAAAACAGTATTGATTTTTTTAATTAATGCGCTAACCTCAATTCTTTCTTCTTGAGCAATTAAAAACAGGAGTTTATTAGTTATCTTTTCATTGTCTTTTAGGAAAAAAAAGGTTGCAAAAATAAAAACGAGAAGATTTAAAATACCGGAAAAAGCAAAGGAAAATACAGGAAATGCAGATAGTCCAAGTGCTTGAATTTGTAATTTTGGAAATTCTG
>Ga0265296_1002500_pt1 | contig 18399 bp, 13 predicted proteins | sample MunlanPumphouse1_FD_189073 | JGI IMG/M metagenome (GOLD analysis project Ga0265296, IMG submission 189073) | Groundwater microbial communities from a municipal landfill in Southern Ontario, Canada - Pumphouse #1 | ecosystem: Environmental > Aquatic > Deep subsurface > Groundwater | place...
CGGCTTTTTTCCTGCTTGGTCCGGGCGCCAGCCTGCTCAGCGGCGGGGGCGGCGGCACCGCCGACCCAGCTGCCGACAGCCGCTCCGGTGCCGCCGTCGCGTGCGATACCGCGTCGGAGCGTTTTGCCTGCAACGTGTTCGGGTCAACGCATACGGTGTGGGAAGGGCTGATCAGCGGCTACCAGAAACCAACGCTCAACTTCTTCACCGAACGCAACAGCTCGGGCTGCGGCGCAGCGCAGGCGGCGATGGGTCCGTTTTATTGTCCCGCCGATCAGGGTGTCTATCTCGACACCAGCTTCTTCCGCGAGCTCGAACAGAAATTCGGCGCCGCGGGCGACGCGGCGCAGGCTTATGTCATCGCGCACGAGGTCGGCCATCATATCCAGACGATCAGCGGGATTTCGAACCAGGTCCGCCAGGCGCAACAACGCGCCTCGCAGGCCGAGGGCAATGCCTTGCAGGTCCGCATGGAATTGCAGGCCGACTGCTACGCCGGGGTCTGGGCCGCACGCGCCAAGACCGCTGCGGGTCAGCCAGTGATGGAGGCGGGCGACATGGAAGAAGCGATGCGCGCCGCCAACGCGATCGGCGATGATACGCTGATGCGCTCGGCGGGCCAGCGTCCGGTTCCCGAAAGCTTCACCCACGGGACAAGCGAACAACGGATGAGCTGGCTGCGTCGCGGCCTGCAATCGGGAGATCCGCGCCAGTGCAACGCCTTCGACACCGCCCTCTGATCGCGGCGCTCGCGGCGGTTCTCGCCGCGACGCCCGCGGCGGCGCAAACGCTGTATGTCGAGGCCGGACGGTTGATCGACGGCGTGACCAACGACGTCCGCACCGGCCAATGCGTCACGGTCGAGGCTGAGCGAATCAAGGCGGTTACCCCCTGCGGCACGACCCCCACTGGCGCGACGCGGCTCGACTGGTCAACCTTCACCGTCCTGCCCGGCCTGATCGACCTGCACACCCACCTCGCCGACCTTGGCCAGAGCGCCGATCTTGCGGCGCCGATCAAGGCGTCGCCTGCCGAAACCGTCCTCGTCGGCGCGCGCAACGCGCGTGTCACCCTCGACGCCGGTTTCACCAGCGTCCGCGACGTCGGTACCTATCGCGGCCTCACCGACGTAACCTTGCGCAACGCGATCGAGCGCGGCGATGTGCCGGGACCGCGGATGTGGGTCGCGGGCGCCTATCTGACGATCCCCAAGGGCGGGGGCGAACTTAACGGCGTCGTCCCCAATGAGGAACTTCCGACCGACCTTCGGCTCGGCGTCGCCGCAACCCCCGAAGAAGCCGCGGCGAAGACGACCTATCTGCTCGACCAAGGCGCCGATTTCATCAAGGCGATCGCCACCGGTGCGGTGCTCGCGATCGGCACCGAACCCGGTGCCCCCGAACTGACCGTCGATCAGCTGCGCGCCATCGTGCAAGTCGCGCACGCCCGCGGTAAGAAAGTCACCGCGCACGCCCATGGCGCCGTCGGCATCCAGAACGCGATCAACGCCGGGGTCGACAGCATCGAACATGCCAGCCTGGCCGACGAGACGACGCTGCAACTCGCGAAGAAACACGGCACTTGGCTGGCTATGGACATTTATAACGGCGATTATATCGAGGATGTCGGCACCAAAGAGGGCTGGCCCGCCGAATATCTGCGCAAGAACCGCGAGACCACCGACGCCCAACGTGCCGCCTTCCGCCGCGCCGTCGCGCTGGGGGTCAATATCGGTTACGCGACCGACGCCGGCGTCTATCCGCACGGCCTCAACGCGCGGCAATTCCGCTATATGGTCAAATATGGGATGACCCCGATGCAGGCGATCCAGTCCGCCACCGGCCGCGCCGCGGTCGAAATGGGTCGCGACGATGTCGGCGCAATCGTGCCGGGCCGCTATGCCGACATGATCGCGGTCAAAGCCGACCCGCTCGCCGACATCGCTGCGCTGGAAAAGATCGATCATGTGATGAAGGGCGGCGTGATCGTTCGTTAGCGACGTCGTCAGGACGACGCGGGCGCGGCCTTCAAGGTCGACACTAATATTCGATGATGATCCGGACCCTGTCGGCGCTAATGCCGCCAGCACGGGCGATCTCTTCGCGGCTGCGGTCGATCAGCTGCTGGAACTCCTCGGAGACGGCGTTGTCGATCACCGGATCTGCATTGACTTCGTCAACGCTGCGCGCCGAGGCGATGACAGTGGTCAGCTCAGGTGCCGCAGCGACAGCGCTTTTCAGCTCCACCGCGCTCAGCGTTGCCGGCGACACCGGACCTTCGAACTGGCATCCGAACAGCCGCCCGCTGGCCCAGATAACGACCGCCGTGATGTCGCCGCCATGCGGCAGCTCGATTTCGATCCGGTCGCAGGCCGCGAGCTTGATATCGCTTTCGAACAGCAAGCCGGTTCCGGAGATATTGTGGATCTGGACCTCTATGCCCGCGCCATCGTGCCGCACCCCGCGAGCAAGCAGACTGAGTTTTCTACGCACGTCGCGACGTTGATCGCCACCGGCCGTCGACGGAAGAAACTGTCCGAAAATAGGCATAGGCGATTGTTGGGGCCGGCTGGTTAAAAGAAGGTTAGCAGACCAGCGAAAGATGGCGATCGCCCGACAAGATCAGGCACGTCGGGAGGGGTGGCGAGCCCTCCGCTATTTACGCCGCGCGGCGGCATGGATTTCGGCGCGCTCCAGCAACAACGCCAGATCCTCGCGGCTGATGTCGAAGGTTTCACCCAGATCGGCGAGTGCGCCATCGATATCGTCCAACAGCAGACCGGCGGCCTCCTCGGCGACTGCCTTGCCATCGACGGGCCTTGCCCGGTGCGGATAGCTATGTCCCGAAAAGCGGTGGAACAACATGCCGACCACGACGAGAATCAGCGAGTTGAGCAGCACCGGCACGAGGAAATCACCGATATGGCTCGAAAAACTCGGCCAGCCGAGAACGGCGCTGAGCGCCACGGCGCCGCCGGGAGGGTGGAGGCAGCGCGCGAGCGACATCACCAGGATCGCCGTCGACACCGCCAGCGCCGCGGCAAATGCCGGTTCGCCAATCGCCTGCGCCACCACGATCCCGAAAATGGCGGATAGCATATTGCCGCCGATGATCGACCAGGGCTGCGCCAGCGGGCTGGCCGGAACCGCAAAAAGCAGCACCGCCGAAGCGCCGATCGGGGCGACGATCCACGGCATCGAAACCGGAAACAGGGCCGCGCAGATCATGCCCGCCAGACTGATCCCGACCAGCGCGCCGACACTCGCGACGAACCGGTCGCGAAGACTGGCGCCCGCTAGCAGGGGAACAAAAATCCGACTCGGATCGGGCCTGGCCACACGCGCCTCCTTTGGAAGCGGCCCGATGGCGCGCAAGGCATCGCCGCGCCAGAGAGGTTTGGTTTATCATCGCCAAGCCTGCTTTTCGGTCGCCTCCCGGAAATGGATGGCGACCGCGATCGGTTCGTCCTTGAACCCGCGCGGCGCATCGCTAAACCGCTTTCATGCGAAACCATATCCTGACCAGCGCCCTCGCGCTCGCCGCCGCCCTGTCGACACCTGCTTTTGCCCGGCCGATGACCGAGGTCGATTTGGCAACGCTCAAGCGCGTCGGGGCGCCGACCGCGTCGCCCGATGGGCGTTGGGTGGTGTTCCAGATGACCGAGACCGCGCCCGAGACCTACAAGCGCGCGACCGGCCTGTGGCTGGTCGATCGCAATGCGAAGGACGCTGTGCCGGTGCGCGTTGCCGATGCCGCCGACAAGAATGAAAACGCCCCCGCCTTCCACCCTGACGGCAGCCTCTACTTCCTCTCGAACGCCTCGGGCAAAAGCCAGGTTTGGCGGGTCGATCCCCAGGTCGGCGGCGCCGCGGCGCAGGTCACCGACACCGCGGCCGATGTCTCGGGGTTCAAAATCTCGCTCGACGGCCAGCGCCTGCTCGCATGGGGCGATGTGCCGCGCGAATGCACCGACTTTGGCTGCGATGCGAAGGACAAGGGCGCGCTCCCCGGTCCCGGCACCGGCCGCCTGTATAAGGATGGCGCGGGTTTCGTGCGCCATTGGGACAGCTGGGAAACCCCCGGCACCTACAGCCGCCCCTTCGTCTTCAACCTCGACGGCGGCAAGGCCAGTGTCGCGCGCGCAATCGACGGCGGACTGACCGGTGACAGCCCGTCGCAGCCCTTCGGCGGCGGCGAAGAACTCGCGTGGGGCGCCGACAGTCGCACCGTGTTCTTCACGCTGCGCAAGGCCGACAAGGACGAGCCGACCTCGACCAACCTCGATATCTATAGCTGGCTGGTCGACAGCCGGATGATGCCGCAGAATTTGACTGCGGATAACAAGGCGACCGATACCCTGCCCACCCCCTCGCCCGACGGCAAATGGCTGGCTTACGCCGCCATGGCGCGCCCGGGCTATGAGGCCAACCGGCAGGTGCTGATGCTGCGCGACCTGTCGACCGGCGAAACGCGGAAACTAACCGATGCATGGGACCGTTCGGTGGGTTCGATCGCGTGGGCCGCGGACGGCAAATCGCTTTATGTTACCGCACAGGACGTGCTCGACCACCCCGTCTTTCGCGTCGATGTGAAGACCGGCAAGGTCACCAAGCTCAAGGCCACCACCGAAGCCTATGAGGGCAATATCGGCGACGTCACCCCGCTGCCCGGCGGCGCCCTGCTCTATTCGCGCAACAGCGTTGCGGTGCCGACCGACCTGTTCGTCCGCGATGCGAACGGCAAGGTCGCGCGCCTGACCGACGTCAACCGCGCGCAGATGGCCGAGATCGATCCCGTCGATGCCAAACGCTTCAGCTTCAAGGGCGCGAACGGCGACACCGTGTGGGGCCAGATCGTCAAGCCCGCCGATACCAAGGGCAAGATACCCGTCGCCTTCCTCGTCCATGGCGGGCCGCAGTCGAGCTTTGGCAACAGCTGGTCGACGCGCTGGAACCCGCGGCTGTTTTCGGCCCCCGGCTATGCCGCCGTGACCGTCGATTTTCACGGCTCGACCGGTTACGGACAGGCGTTCACCGACAGCATCAACCAGGATTGGGGCGGCAAGCCGCTCGAAGACCTCAAGCTCGGCCTCGCCGCGGCGGGGGCGCAGGACGCCAATGCCGACACCGCCAACGCCTGCGCGCTCGGCGGCTCTTATGGCGGCTATATGATGAACTGGATCGCGGGCAACTGGCCCGACGGGTTCAAATGCCTCGTCAACCATGCCGGGGTGTTCGACCTGCGCGCCATGTCGTTCGAGACCGAGGAAACATGGTTCGACGAATTTGACCATGGTGGCCCTTGGTGGCAGCGGACCGAGGGCGAGAAATGGAACCCGGTCAACCATGTCACCAAATGGAAGACCCCGATGCTGGTAATCCACGGCGAAAAGGACTTCCGCATCCCTTACAGCCAGAGCCTCGCGGCGTTCCATGCGTTGCAGCGGCAGGGCGTCGAAGGCGAATTGCTGGTCTTTCCCGACGAGAACCACTGGATCCTGAAAGGCCAGAACAGCGTGCAATGGTATCAGACCGTGTTCGGGTGGATGGGCAAGCATCTGAAGAAGTAGCCCCCCTTCGTCGCCCCCGCGAAGGCAGGGGCCGCTGGAGGTTTACGCGGCGAGAGAAGGTTAAGGCCGACAACGGCCCCCGCCTGCGCGGGGGCGACTACCTTCCCGTCCGAATGGCAAGCCGCGCCATTGCCCCCTTGCCGCGCCGCACCATGGCTGGCAAAGCGCGGCGCATTATGCCGATGGAAAAAACATTCGATCCCGCCGCGATTGAAGCGAAATGGGCTCACGCTTGGGAAAGCCGCGGGCTGTTTCGCCCGCATCGCCCCGACGCCACCCCCTTCACGATCGTCAACCCCCCGCCGAATGTCACCGGCGCGCTGCACATCGGCCATGCCCTCGACAACACGTTGCAGGACGTCCTCGTCCGCTACGAGCGGCTGCGCGGCAAGGATGCGCTGTGGGTCGTCGGCATGGACCATGCCGGCATCGCGACGCAGATGGTCGTCGAGCGCCAGCTGGAGGCGCAGCAGGACAAGCGCACCAATTACAGCCGCGAAGATTTCATCGACAAGGTGTGGCAGTGGAAGGCGGAAAGCGGCGGCCAGATTACCGGCCAGCTCCGCCGTCTCGGCTGCTCGATGGACTGGTCGCGTGAGCAGTTCACGATGGACCCGCATTTCACCGCCGCGGTGGTCAAGGTGTTCGTCGACCTCCACAAAAAGGGGCTGATCTACCGCGACAAGCGCCTCGTGAACTGGGATCCGAAACTCAAGACCGCGATTTCGGACCTCGAGGTCGAGACGCACGAGGTGCAGGGCGGCTTCTGGCACTTCAAATATCCGCTCGCCGACGGGGCGACGCTCGATGACGGCCGCGACTATATCGAGGTCGCGACGACGCGCCCCGAAACGATGCTCGCCGACATGGCGGTCGCGGTGCACCCCGATGATGCGCGCTATCAGAGCGTCATCGGCAAGGACATTCTCCAACCGCTCACCGGGCGCCGCTTCAAGATCGTTGCCGACGAACATGCCGATCCCGAGCTGGGTTCGGGCGCGGTGAAGATCACCCCGGGGCATGATTTCAACGACTTCGATGTGGGCAAGCGTGCGGGATTCAAGCCCGCCGAGATGCTCAATATGCTCGACGGCGACGCCAACGTCATCCAGACGAGCGACGGTCTGATTCCGCAGGAATATCTCGGCCTACACCGCTTCAAGCGCGATGGCATCGACGGCGCGCGCGAACTGGTCGTGCAGCGGATGAAGGAAGCGGGCTTCCTCATCCCGCATATCGTGACTTCAAAAGAGGGGGACGTCGTCGAGCATGACGCCGAGCCGCGCACGATCCAGACGCCCTTCGGCGACCGCGGCGGCGTGGTGATCGAGCCCTGGCTGACCGACCAATGGTATGTCGACGCCGAAACCCTCGCACAGCCGCCGATGGCCGCCGTGCGCGATGGCCGCATCAACATCATTCCCAAAACGTGGGAAAAGACCTTCTTCAACTGGATGGAGAATATCCAGCCTTGGTGCGTCTCGCGCCAGCTGTGGTGGGGGCACCGAATTCCGGCTTGGTATGGGCCTAAAATTTCGCCCGATTTGAGCTCGATCACTACTCGTTCTCCGACGCACGATGAAATTTTTAATCGAACCCTCGAACCCGAAGTTTTCGTCGGGGAAGATGCAGACAGCGTTCTTGCAGAAGCGACAGGGCGATATAGAGCCGCCGGCTTTGCGAGTATGGCGGGCCTCGAAGTCGTGCTTTGCGATACCGAAGAAAAAGCTTGGGAAGAAACATCTCTCGGGAACATTGGCCTTTGGCGCGACCCCGACGTCCTCGACACATGGTTCTCCTCCGCCCTCTGGCCCTTCGCCACCCTCGGCTGGCCCGAGGATAGCGACCTCGTCAAGCGCCACTACCCCAACGACGTCCTCATCTCTGGCTTCGACATCCTGTTCTTCTGGGATGCGCGCATGGCGATGCAGGGCATGGAGTTCATGGGCGATGTGCCGTGGAAGACGCTCTACCTCCACGGCCTCGTCCGCGCGCCCGACGGGGCGAAGATGTCAAAGTCGAAGGGGAATGTCGTCGACCCGCTCGGGCTGATCGACCAATATGGCGCCGACGCGCTGCGCTTTTTCATGGCCGCGATGGAAAGCCAGGGCCGCGACATCAAGATGGATGACGCGCGCCTCGCCGGATATCGCAACTTCGCGACCAAGCTGTGGAACGCCGCGCGCTTCTGCGAAGCCAATGGCATTTCGGCCTCGACCACCCTTGAAGCGCCTGCGGCCACCTTGCCCGTCAACCGCTGGATCATCGGCGAAGTCGCAGCGACCGTTACCGCGATGGAAACGGCCTTCGCCGCCTATCGTTTCGACGAGGCCGCGAACGCGATCTACAGCTTTGCATGGGATCGTTTCTGCGACTGGTATCTGGAGCTGATCAAGCCGGTTCTGAGCCCCGGCACAGACCCCCATTCCGTTCGTGCTGAGCTTGTCGAAGCACCGTTCTTGTCTGCCAGCGGCGAGGAAAAAGAGAGCGGCCCTTCGACAAGCTCAGGGCAAACGGAGATAGAGGAGACCAAGGCTGTCGCCGGCTGGGTGCTCGACCAGATCCTCGTTATGCTCCACCCCTTCATGCCCTTCATCACCGAAGAGCTGTGGACCGGGCTTGGGGACCGTGCGGACTACCCGCTGATCACCGCCAAATGGCCCGCACCGGACGGCGCGCGCGATAGCGATGCCAGCGCCGACATTGACTGGCTGATCAAGCTGGTCAGCGAACTGCGCGGTGCGAAGGCCGAACTCGGCCTGCCGCCGGGTGCGCGCCTGACCGCGCATTTCCCGGCGTCGCTCAAGGGCCGCACTGATAAGCTCGCGGCGCAGCTCGATCGTCTCGCACGCCTCGAAGCCATCAGTTTCGACTCCGCGCCAGCGGGTGCTTCGGCGCAGCTCGTTGTCGAGGGCGAAACGATCACCGTCCCGCTCGAAGGCGTCATCGACATCGCCGCTGAACGCGACCGCCTGAGCAAGGCACTCGCCGCCGCGGCGAAGGAACGCGACGGCCTCGCGGGCCGCCTGAACAACCCATCGTTCGTCGAACGTGCCAAACCCGAAGCGGTCGAGAAGGCGCGCGCCGATCACGCCGCGAAAGAAGCCGAAGCCGACCGCCTGACCGCCGCCTTGGCAAGGCTGGGGTGAGCGAACACGCCAAATTCTCCCCGCTTGCGGGGAGGTGGCAGCCGGAACGGCTGACCCCTTCGGTCCTCCCCGGAACGGGGAGGTGGCGCGCCGAAGGCGTGACGGAGGGGTCGCAGCCTCTCGCCAATATGCCGTTATTTGAGACCGAAACCTTGCGGCCCCTCCGCCCCTCCGGGGCACCTCCCCGTTCCGGGGAGGAATGACGAAGTGACCGAAACCATCACCCCCACCCCCGTCGCGGTCGCCAGCGATCCCGCGTCGGCGCCCCTCCCCCCGCGCCAGACCGCGCGCGGCGGCATGGACCTGACCAGCGGGCCGATCGCCAAGACTCTGATCATCTTCGCGCTGCCAACGCTCGCGTCGAATGTGCTCCAGACGCTGTCAGGCTCGGTCAATTCGATCTGGGTCGGGCAGTTTCTGGGCAACAGCGCGCTCGCCGCGACCGCCAATGCCAACATCATCATGTTCCTGATGTTCGCCACTTTCTTTGGCTTCGGAATGGCCGCAACGGTGCTGATCGGCCAAGCGATCGGGCGCGGCGACATCGACGCGGCGCGCCGCGCAGCAGGCGGCGCGATCGGGCTCGCGGCGCTGTTCGCGGTTGTCATCGCCGTCGTCGGCTGGTTCGCCTCCGACGCGATATTGCGCCTGCTCGAAACCCCGCCCGAAGCCTTTGCGCTGGCGCATGATTATCTGCGCGTCACCTTTGTCGCGATCCCCGCCAGCATGATTTCGGTGACGCTGATGATGGCGTCGCGCGGTGCGGGAGACGCGGTTACCCCGCTGCGGTTCATGGTGCTGACCGTCGTCATCGACATTGTCCTCAACCCGGTGCTGATCCTCGGGCTCGGTCCTGTCCCGCGCCTCGGCATCGCGGGCAGCGCGCTCGCGACTGCGATTGCGGGAACTATCAGCCTGATTGGTATGATCATCTGGTTCTATGCGAAGGATCACCCGCTCCGCCTGCGCGGCCGCGAACTCGCCTATCTGGCGCCCAGCTGGCGCGAACTGCGCTTCATCGTCGCACGCGGGCTGCCGATGGGAGCGCAGATGCTGGTGATTTCGGGTGCCGGCCTCGTCATGGTCGGGCTCGTCAACCGCGAGGGGCTGGTCACCGCCGCCGCCTATGGCGCGACGCTGCAATTGTGGAACTATATCCAGATGCCCGCGCTCGCGGTTGGCGCCGCGGTCAGCGCGATGGCGGCGCAGAATATCGGCGCGCGGCGTTGGGATCGCGTTTCGACGATCACCAACAGCGGCATCGCCATCAACCTTGCGATGACCGGCATCCTGATCGCGCTGCTGTTGCTGTTCGACCGCGCCGCGCTCGCGCTGTTCCTTGGCAGCGGCAGCGAGGCGATCGAGGTGTCGCGTCATATCCAGTATATCGCGACCTGGACCTTCCTGCCCTTTGGCACCACCATCGTCATCATCGGCACCCTGCGCGCCAATGGTTCGGTCGTGCCGCCGCTGATCATCCTGGCGCTGTCGATGTTCCCGATCCGCTTCGGCATCTATCATTTTGCCTATCCGGCGCTCGGCGCCGACGCGATCTGGTGGAGCTTCCCGCTCTCGTCGCTCGCCTCGCTCGCGATGGCTTGGGCGGTCTATCAGCGCGGCGGCTGGCGCCGCGCGCTGCCGCAGCCGGGCGCAAGCTGACCCAGCGACTTTCGACCAAACCGCACGCACCTTCGACTGGCGGCCCGGTGCCTGCTATCCTTGATGCCGGTTTTGACGCTACAGCAGGCGCAATGAACATGACCCTTCGTAAAGATGCGCTGCGTGACCAGCGTGCAAAAATGCTGGCGGCGGCGCCCGACTGGCGCGCTTCCGACGCCCGCGTCAACCCGCGCGTCGCGATCGGCTCGATCATCGCGATGTGGCTGCTCTATTTCCTGATCACCACCGGCCTCGGCCTGCTCACCGGCGTGGCAGAACAATGGTCGTCAGCCGGACGGCGCGCGATCGTGGTCGTCGCGGGCATATTATGCACCTTCGTGCTCTATCAACTGCTCCAGCGCGCCCAGCCGCAAAGCTTTGGCGCCCGCCTCGCCGCAGCACTCGGCGCGGCGGTGCCGCTCGTCATCGTCTATGCTTCGGTCAATCTGCTCGTCTTCTATTATTGGTTTCCGGTATCCGACGCCGCGAAAATCATCGAAGAAATGCAGGCAAAATTCCCCGGCGCCTGGGAAACCGTGCTGATCCTCGACAGCTCGATCCGCTGGTACTTCTTCTTCGCGGTATGGGCCGCACTCTACGTCGCCTTTGGTTACGCCAGCGAGATGCAGGCGGTCGAACGGCGCGCCAATCATTTCCGGCTCGAGGCGAAGAATGCGCAACTGCGGGCGCTGCATTACCAGGTCAATCCGCATTTCTTGTTCAACACGCTCAACTCGCTGTCGGCGCTGGTGATGCGCGGGTCGAAAAGCGAGGCCGAGACGATGATCATGAACCTGTCGTCTTTCCTGCGCTCCAGCTTGGCGATCGATCCCGAACAGCTGGTCAGTCTTGAGGAAGAAATCGCGCTGCAACGCCTGTATCTCGATATCGAACAGACGCGCTTTCCCGACCGCTTGCAGGTCGAGGTGACGATGCCCGACGAGCTGAAAAACGCCTGCGTCCCGGTGCTGATCCTGCAACCGATCATCGAAAATGCGATCAAATATGGTGTTGCGCCGACCAAGGGTAAAATTGCGATCCGCCTGCACGCCAGCGCCGAATATGGGCTGCTGGTGCTGCGCATCGACAATGATATCGACGCGAAGGCGCCCACCCCCGCGTCGGGCACCGGGCTAGGCCTCGGCAATGTTCGCGAACGACTGCTCACGCGCTACGGCCCGACCGCGGGATGCGAATGGGGACCGTCGGACGATGGCGGCTTTGCCGTGTCGCTGTGGCTGCCGCTGTCACGGGAGGCTCGCTGATGATCCAGACACTCCGCACCCTGATCGTCGATGACGAACCGCTCGCGATCGAGCGGTTACAGATCCTGACCGGACAACAGGACGGCGTGTCGCTGGTCGGCACTGCCAGCGATGGCGCATCGGCACTGCGCATGGTCGATGCGCTCGCGCCCGATCTGGTGCTCTGCGATATCGCCATGCCCGATCTCAACGGGCTGGAGGTCGCCGCGGCGATTGACCGGCTCGACAATCCGCCTGCGGTGATTTTTGTGACGGCCTTCGACCAATATGCGGTTGCCGCATTCGATGTCGCGGCGGTCGACTATCTCCTCAAACCGGTATCGCCCGACCGCTTGGCTCGCGCACTGACCCGCGTGCGCGAATGGCGCGCAACCGAACGGGCGCCGAGCCAGAAAAGCAAATGGATCAACGAATTCTGGGTCCAGAACCGCGGCGAAATGCTGCGCATCGACGCGGGTCAGGTCGATCTGATCGAGGCTGAGCGCGACTATATGCGACTTCACGTCGGCGCGCGCAGCTGGCTGATTCACCAGACGATCAAATCACTGGAAGCGCGGATGAACCCCGACCAGTTCATGCGCATTCATCGCTCTAAAATGGTGCGCCGCGACGGTATCGTCGGGCTGAAACATCATGGCGACGGCGCATGGAGCGTCGATCTGGGCGAAGGCGGCGTCCACCGCGTCGGACGCACCTATCTCCACGACGTCAAGGCGATCATGCACGCCTGAATCGAAAAGGCGGCCATGCTGTTCGAGCATGACCGCCTTTTTTGCTTGGCGCATTCCGCACCGTCAGGGCGCGGCGACCGTGATCGTCTTACCGCGATCGGCCAACCGGGTGCCGTCGCCGTTCAGCAGGCTCGCAAGTTTGACGTCGGCATCGGCCATCGTCACCGTTTCGCATTCCAGCGACAACGCGCGCTCGTGCAAGGTCTGCCGGTAGTTCGGACGGCTGTCGCATACCTTGCGCACGGCTGATTTGACGCGCGCGTTGAGCCGGTCGCGCCCATCGACGCTGGTCAGGTTCAGGTCATCGTAACGCACGACGACGGTGCGCCGTTCGCTGTCGTCTTCGGCCGCCGCGGGCACGCTCAGGCCGACGTACGCGATCGGCGCGCTCAGCAGGATCAGGGAAAGTTTCGCCATGGGGGAGTCCTCTCTTGGGGGATGATGCGGGACACGGGGGCTCCGGACCGGGGAGACCAGGACCCCCGCATCCCGCAAGTTGGTGATACCCCCTAGACGTCATCAGAATCGCGTTTGGATCGATCGGCACAAACACCGGCTCGATTACCGGACGAAAGCCGTTCATCTGTCGACGAACGGTCGGCGGGCGGGCAATTTCATGGCGTAAGGGTTGCATCGGACAGCTGCGCATGGCCAAATCGCTACATGGCGAGGAAATTATATTTCGCTGCGAGTCGGCATAGCGGGGTGCGGCTGTTCCGCTGGTCGGCGCTGGCGCTCGTCGGGGTGACTGGCGGGATGCTACTCGGCGAGATGGCAGTCGGCTCGCGATTGAGCAGCGAAATGGGCGAACCCGCGACCTATTCGCACCTCAGCGCCAATCCCGACGCGGCGGCGCCACCCGCCGGAGGCGCCGCGCCATGCCTCGATTGCCGCGACAGCTACGGCGTCGCCGCACGGCTACGCGCCGACCGCGACAGCCGGATGAGCGACGAGTTTCGGGAGTTGGGCACGGTGGACCTTGACCCGCCAGCGTCCGGCGAGCCCGATGAAGGTTATCGCTATGGTGGCCGCTTTCCCGACCCGCCGCCGCGCGAGGCGAGCCCGCGAACGTCCGACGCGCAGCTCGTCTCCTCCAGCGCGGGCGACGACAAGCCGCTGGTCGCTGAAACGTCGGCGCCAGCGACCGAATATTGATCTGTTAGCGCGGCTGCGGCGCAACCGGCTTGGCGCAGCGCGTGGTATCGCCCGCCTTGCATGCCGCGACATCGGCCTCCCACTTCATCCGCTCCTCAGCCGACATCGCCGCGACGCGCGCCTTCTCGGCTTCATAAGCGGCGGTTTCTTCGGCGAACTCGGTCTGGTCGTGCGCGACCTGCTGCGCGGCCGCCGACACTTCCTGCTCATAAGTCGTGGTTTCAGCCTTGGCGCGCGCCGCTTGTTCGGCGTTCAACCGCGCGGTGTTCGACCGTTCTTCCGGCGTGGTACCATCGGGCAGCTTCTTTTGGACGACCGGTGCTTCGGTCGGAGCTGCCGCTGGGGCTTGGAACGCCGCTGCCTGCCCGCTGGCGATCAGCGCCAATGCAGTGGCTGCCGAGAAAATCATTCTGCTCATCAAAATCACTCCTGTAATCCAAAGCTTTGGCGGTCCAACGCGTGGTCCGATGGGGCGTTCCCGCTCGCGAATTGACCTTGGCAAAGGCAAAGGTCATGCTCGCCCGCCGCACCTTGTCCGATCGGACGCCGATTTGCCAGTATCGCCGAACCATTCGCTCAATCGCCCCGTCTTTTTCATTCCGCTCGCGGTCCTGCTCGCGGCGGTGGTGCTCAGCCTGTGGCAAGGCGCCGCCGTTCTTGCCACCGAAACCGCGATCAACGATTGGATCCTGCGCCACTTCTCACCGCTGTTTGCCTGGTCCGGGCTGGCCTTTCTCGCGCTGCTTGCGGGCATTGCCGTGTCGCCGCTGGGTGGGCAGATCATTGGCGGCGCTGCGGCGAAGCCGATCCTGACCCGCTGGCGCTGGTTCGCCGTAACGCTCTGCACCACGATCGCCACCGGCATATTGTTCTGGGGCGCCGCCGAACCTTTGTTCCACCTCAACGATCCGCCCACGATGCTGGGGCTACAGCCCGGCAGCGACGCTGCCGCGACCTTTGCGATGTCGACGATGTTCCTGCACTGGACGTTGACGCCCTACGCGATCTACACCGTCGCCGGGCTCGCCTTTGCGCTCGTCTATTACAACCGCCGCGAACCTTTCAGCCTGTCGTCGCTGTTCGTTCCCCTGTTGGGCCAGCGTGCGCATGGGCCGGTCGGCACCGGCATCGACGTCATCTGCCTCTACGCCCTCGTCGCGGGGATGGCAGCATCGATGGGCGCGGGCATCCTCGCACTGGCGGGCGGGATCGAGGGGATCGGCGGCTTCGTCGGTGGCACCCTGCTGCGCTGGGTCATCGCCGCGGCGATCGTTGGCAGCTTCCTGATCTCCGCTGCAACCGGCCTGCAAAAGGGCATCGCCGGGCTGTCGGTGCTAAACACCTGGCTGTTCTTCGCGATCATCGCCTTTGTTTTGATCGCGGGTCCGACGGCCGACATGCTCGGTCTGTCGCTGCGCGCCGGGGCCGACTACTTCCAAACCTTCATCCCCCGCAACCTCGGCCTCGACGTCGATACGGACTGGCACAGGCAATGGACGATCTTCAACTGGGCCAACTGGTTCGCCTGGGCGCCCGTCACCGCGCTGTTCCTCGGGCGTCTCGCCGTCGGCTACAGCGTGCGCGCTTTCATCCTCTACAACCTGATCCTGCCATCGTTGTTCGGCGCGGTGTGGATGACCGCGATCGCGGGGGCCACCATCGCGCTCGATCAGCAGAGCGGCGCGAGCCTTTACGCGATCCTGACGGCGCAAGGGCCAGACCCGGTGCTGTTCCGCTTGTTCAGCGCCTTGGGCGGCGGCTCCGGGGTTGCCGCGATCGTGCTGTTCGCGATCTTTCTCTCCTACGTGGCGGGCGCAGATGCCAATGTCTCGGCGATGAGCGCGCTGTCGACGCGCGGCATTACCCCGGACGCCCCCGAAGCTCCGCTTGGGGTGCAAGCGGTGTGGGGCATCACCGTTGGGCTGGTCGCGCTGGTGCTGGTCGCGAGCGGCGGCATCGACGGCATCCGCATGATGTCGGTCTTGGGCGGCTTTCCCGCGCTGTTCGTGATCATCGGCGCGGCGCTGTCGCTGACCGTGATGGCGGTACGGGGACGACGCGAAGCCGCCCCCGCCCAATCCTGAGAAAGGGGTCTCAGGACTTACCAGATTTTGGTGCGCTCTTCGGGTTTCAGATAATATTTCGCCCCCGCCTCAACGCTGAACGCCTTGTACCAGGCGTCGACGTTGCGCACCGGCCCGATGATGCGCCAGCGCGCCGGGCTATGCGGGTCGCTCGCGACCTGCTGTTTGATCGCGTCCTCGCGCTGTTTCGCCCGCCACGCTTGCGCAAACGCCAGGAAAAAGCGCTGATCGCCGGTGAGACCGTCGATCACCGGGGCAGGTTTGCCGCCGAGCGAGCGATGATAGGCGTCATAGGCGACCTCTAGCCCGGCGAGATCGGCGATATTCTCCCCCATCGTCAGATCGGGATTGATGAAAGCGCCGGGAGCCGCTTCATAGGTCGCATATTGCGCCCCAAAGGCTTTGGCCGCGGCATCGAACTTTGCCGCGTCCTCGGCCGTCCACCAATCGCGCACCGCGCCGTCGGCATCGATCTTGCGTCCCTGATCGTCGAAACCATGGATGATCTCGTGACCGATCACCGCCCCGATCGCACCATAATTGACCGCGTCGTCGACGCTTTCGCTGAAATAGGGCGCCTGCAAGATGCCCGCCGGGAAGACGATCTTGTTCTCCAGCCCGCCATTATAGGCGTTCACTTCCTGCGGGTTCATTGCCCATTTCTTACGATCGACCGGCTTGTTCAGATCGCCCAGCGCATAGGCATATTCGAACGCCGAACTGCGCTTCACATTGCCGTACAGATCGGTCGGATCGATCTTGAGTGCCGCATAGTCGCGCCATTTGTCGGGATAACCGACCATCACATCCATTTTTGCGAGCTTAGCCAGCGCCGCATCCTTGGTCGCCGGTGCCATCCAGCTATTGGCGCGGATACGGTCACCCATCGCCAGCTTCAAATTGACGACCAGCGCCTCCATCTTCGCTTTCGCGCTCGCCGGGAAATATTGGGTGGAATAGGTCTCGCCGACGAGTTCGCCCAGGCTGCCGTCGACCAGCGTCAATCCGCGTTTCCACCGCGGCCGCAGCTCGGACACGCCGCTCAGCGCCTTCGAATATTCGAACCGGCTGTCGACAAACGGTTTGGACAGATAGGGCGCCGCATTATCCGCAACGTGGAACTGCTGCCACAGCTTGATCGTGTCGAGCGGCGTTTTGGCATAGAGCGCGGCGATGTCGCGCACCGCGGTCTTTTCGGTGACAATCAGGCGCTTTTGCGGTCCGATTCCAGCGCCGGCAAACCACGCGCTCCAATCCAGACCGGGAGCATAAGTCGCGAGTTCATCCGACGACATGGGATTGTTGACCTTGCCCACGTCGCGGCGGTCGGCGACCGCCCAGCTGACTTTGGCTATTTCGGTTTCGAACGCCATGATCGCGTCGGCCGCTTTTTCGGGATCGGCATTGCCAACCATCTTCAGCGTCCGCGCGATATAGGCGCGGTAGGCATCACGCTGCGGCTTGAAGCCGTCGGTCAGATAATAGTCGCGATCGGGAAGCCCGATCCCGGCCTGACCCAGCCAAAGGACATTGACCGTGGGATCGGCGGTGTCCGCATAAGGGCTGCCGCTCACCACAGTCGATCCGAACGTCCCTTGCGTGGCACCCATGAAGCGCGCCATTTCGGCTTTATCCTTGATCGCAGCCACGGCAGCGATGTCCGCCATCAACGGCTTGGCACCCAGCGCGTCGACCCGCGCTTCATCCATAAAGCTTTTGTACAGCCCGCCGACCTGGCTCGTCGCGGGTGCGCTGGCGACCACATTGCGAAGCTGGCGCTGGGTCAGGTTATAGACGTCATATCCGACCCCCGCCGACGCCTGATCCGACGGAATTTCGGTGCGGGCGAACCAGGTCCCATTGGCATATTTGTCGAAATCGTCGCCCGGCTTGACCGACGTGTCGCGCGCATCGAGGTCGACACCCCATTTGCCGAAGGTGAGCGCTTTCAAAGATGCGCCGTCAGCATCGTCCGCCGCTTCGCCCGTCGCCGACGTCAGTGACACCAGGCCAACCGTGTTGTGCGCCATCGCTGGCGCCGCCAAGACAGCCGCGATCGCCAGCGACGCTGCTCCCAATAGTCCCTTGTTCATTCCCCGTCTCCCTGATGCCCCGGGCCAACCCGAAACGGATCGACGCCCTCGCTCGACTGTCGGCCTGCTCCGACTTGGCGTCAAGCAAGGTGTCGCCCGCTGGTCGAAGCCTTTGGGATGTTGGTGGAAAGTTGTCGCATTGCGGCTTATGTCCCCACACCCTATCTAAAGCGCAAAGTCGGGCCGAAACGCCCCCTTGCGCCACAAGAACAAATCTGGAACATGCATCTCCCATGAGTCTGACCCACATCTCCGTGCGCGGTGCGCGCGAGCACAACCTTAAGGGCGTGAACGTCGACCTGCCGCGCGATGCGCTGGTCGTCATCACCGGCCTGTCGGGCAGCGGTAAGTCGTCGCTTGCCTTCGACACCATCTATGCCGAGGGGCAGCGGCGCTATGTGGAGTCGCTCTCCGCCTACGCCCGCCAGTTCCTCGAAATGATGCAAAAGCCCGATGTCGAACATATCGACGGGCTGTCGCCGGCGATCAGCATCGAGCAGAAGACGACGTCGCGCAACCCGCGCTCGACCGTCGCGACCGTCACCGAAATCTACGACTATATGCGTCTGCTGTGGGCGCGCGTCGGCATCCCCTATTCGCCCGCCACCGGCGAACCGATTGCGGCGCAGACGGTCAGCCAGATGGTCGATCGCGTCATGGAACTGCCCGAAGGCACCCGCGCCTATCTGCTCGC
>Ga0265296_1002501_pt1 | contig 18398 bp, 18 predicted proteins | sample MunlanPumphouse1_FD_189073 | JGI IMG/M metagenome (GOLD analysis project Ga0265296, IMG submission 189073) | Groundwater microbial communities from a municipal landfill in Southern Ontario, Canada - Pumphouse #1 | ecosystem: Environmental > Aquatic > Deep subsurface > Groundwater | place...
ACTTCCGGAACGCTTGCGGATCGCCTCCGTCACGTGGAGTCCTTTGTCCGCGCGCTCCCCGAGGATCACCGCGACGCCGCGGCGGAAGCGATGGTGCTCATGCGCGAATGCCGCGCCATCGCGCGCGCGGCCGTGCCGACGCTGCGAGCGAGCGATGGGTGGATTCGCTGGCAGCGCATCCTCGCGCGCGCCCCGCAGGACCTCGCGGCGAACGTGACCGCGCGCCTGCTACTCGAAACGATCGCGGTAGCTTCTCCATCTTGAACACGTCGGTATTCGGCATTTGGAACGTGATGATCTAATAGACCTGCTTGAACAATTAGTTCCTGCTGCATCGTGCATCGTTGGGCGGCTCAGCGTTCACAAATACTCACGAGATCCTGCGGATATCGCTCCGTTTTGTTCACGCCGATCCGCGCCAACGCTGCGCGATTCGCGACGGAATAATTGTTCGCGCAGGTCTAATCACTCGTATGCGTGCGCGAATGACTATCGTCGGCGTCTTCCTCTCCCTCCTCTTCCTCGGGGCGGGGTGCATTTCGTTCCGAGGGAGCGTGAAGGTGGACGGCGGTCTCTACTACTCCGGCGACCGCGGGGAGAAGTGGGGGCAGCGTGGCGCGATCCCGACGGTCGGCGGGCAGGCGAGGTCCCTCGCGAGCGTGAACGTCCGCACGTTCGTGCAGGACCCTGAAGACCCGAAGGCGCTCTACGTGGGGACGGATGCGAACGGCGGGTACTACTCGTGGGATGGCGGGTCTGCGTGGTGGCCGCTCGGGCAGCCGTTCGCGCAGGCGCAGGTGGATGCGATCGCGGTGCACCCGAGGGAGAAGTGCGCGCTCTACGTCGCGGCGGGGAAGAAGGTCTTCCGATCATCGGACTGCACGCGCTCCTGGCAGTCGAGCGATTTCGAGGTGACGGTCTCCGCGCTCGCGGTGGACCCCGTCACGCCGTCAGTCCTCTACGCGGGGAATACGAAGGGCGACATCCTGAAGAGCGCCGACGGTGGGAGGAGCTGGCGCGCGATCCACCGTCTCGAGAATCGCGTGGAGCGGATCCTCATCGCCGCACCCGCGGGAGGGGGTGGGCGGCCGACGGTGTTCGCCGCGACGCGGTCCGCCGGGCTCTACCGGAGTACGGACGACGGGACAACGTGGACCGATCTCCGCCGCGGATTCGAGCAGTTCCCTGCGTCGCTCGAGTACAAGAGCATCATTCTCGCGCCCGCGACGCCCGGGATGCTCCTCTCCGCCTCGAAGTACGGCATCCTCCGGTCGGTGGACGCCGGGACGACGTGGCAGCCGTTGAACCTCATCACCGCGCCCGGGACCGTGGACATCTTCAGCATTGCGGTGAATCCGAGCCGCAGTGACGAGATCGTGTACGCGACCGCTTCGACGTTCTACAAATCGGCTGACGGTGGGCGTGACTGGACCTCGAAGAAGCTCCCGACGACTCGCGCCGCCTCCATGCTCCATGTTGACGCAGTGGACGGGAACGCCCTTTGGATGGGAACGAGGAAGATTGAGAAATGATGGGTATGACATTGGATGCGTATCGGGTCGAATTCGAAAAAGTCGTCTCGTCGCTCCAGCATGAACTCAGCGCTATTCGCACCGGGCGCGCGACGCCGGCGCTCATTGAAGATGTCACGGTGGAGGTCTACGGAACGAAGATGACGGTGAAGCAGGTCGCTTCGATCGCGGCACCCGATGCGCGGACGCTCCTCGTGAGCCCGTGGGATACGTCGGCGATCAAGGACCTCGAGAAGGGCATCCGGCTCGCGCAGCCGTCGTTGAATCCGGTGAGCGACGGTCGCACGCTCCGCATCCCTGTGCCGCCGCTCACGGAAGATGCACGGCGCGACCTCACGAAGATCATCGGGCAGAAGGTGGAGCAAGCGAAACAGGGGTTGCGGAAAGTGCGCGACGAGGCGCGTTCCACGATCATTGCGGCGGAGCGCGCGAAGGAACTCTCCGAGGATGATCGCTACCGACTCCAGAAACGACTCGACGACATGTCCGAGGAGTACACCGCGAAGATCCGCGGAGTGGGGGAGAAGAAGGCGACAGAGGTGATGACGGTGTGATGGCGCGAGGAGAGTGTGGGAAGGAAATGAGGCCAACCGAACGGTTGGCCTCATTGCGTTGTGCTCAGCGCGGGAGCTGCGCTTGCCGGAGGACGTTCTCCAGTCGTTCTCGGCGTCCCCGTGCGAACGCGAACCCCGTGAGGAGTCCGGTGAAGGCGAGGATGCCGAGTCCGCTCGCGAGGCGATCCGCTTGCCGCAGCGCCTCGTGCGGGTCGCCGGCCTGTGTTGCGATGCGCCAGCGAAGTCCCGCGGAGATCGCCTTGGAGATGCCCCACCACGCCATGAGCCCGAGGATGAGGTTCCTCATGACGTCCTCCCGTCATCCGTCGGGTCGGGTATCGGCGCAAGCGCCGCGACGGGAGCGGGCATCGTTGACGGCGCGGTAGCTGCGGCCCGGCCTGCGGTGGCCTGTTCGACGACCCTCCTCACGAACGCATACCGAGCGCCGTGCGTTGCCCGGAGTCGTCCCGCCTGGCTCCGCCATTGCTCCGCGCGCTGCTTCCCGATGTTCGCGGCGGCGACCGCACGCGCGTGCGCACGCTCCGCATACGCGATGCGGCGTCTGTGGAGCGAGCGCTGGCGGAGGAGGGAGGTCACCGGCATGAGGCGCCGCATCGTAATCTCGGCGAGCCATGCCGGACCGATCGTCGCGCACATGAGGATGATGGCCGCCGAGAGGTCGTACGCGCGCGTCCCCTCGCCGTCGGCCGGGAGCTCCTCCATGCGGACGATCGTGAACGCGACGACGATGACAACGTACACGGTGATGAGCGCGTAGAACCATCGTCGCCCTCCGTTCGTCGCGGTCCCCTGCGTCGGCGTCGTTTTCGCGCCGACGTGCGTCGTCAAGGATGTGAGGACGAAGATGCACGCGGCGATGGTGATGCCGAACACGGAGCGCGTCGGGTTCGGCATCCCCAAGCTCCCGAGGAGGAGCGCGCACCCGATCGCCTCGACGATGAGAAGTCCAACGAGGAGAGTCGCGGAGATCCACCGGGGCGTGTGCTCGGTGAGCCGGCGCTCCACGTCGTCGAGGGCCGTCCGATCCGCGGCGCAATCCGGCGGCATCGGCATCGGAGGTGCGATGACCTCCGGTCCGATGCGCTCGACGACGAATCGTTCGGTCGTTTCGCCTTCGGGGATGCCGAGGAGCGCTGCGGCCGTCGCCTGTCGTGTGATCTGCAGATCACGGAATACTGACATGGTCGTCTCCTTGTTCCGCGTGCGTGCGGAATGTGACGACGCCGGTCTCGAACGTCGTCTCGGCTGCGTTTGCGCGTTTCATTGCGGCGGTCCAGAGCATGCGGATCGCGTTGATACGGGCGATCGTCATCGGCGGGCACGTGCGCCGAGGTGACGCATGGGGTTCCGTGAAGGTGAAGTGAATGCGGATGCCCTCGAGCGATTTCGGCATGAGCACGTCGCGTCCGTGGAGTCGTTTGATGAACTCCGGCGGCGACGGCAGCGGCCCGCATGCAAAATCACCGAATTCCTTCGTCGCCTCATGCGTATCCGAGATGACAATAATGTGGCGAGCGGTGCCCGGTGGGAGCCCGGGCGGCAGCGAAAGGAGTGCGGCCCATTGGATCGTCTCGGCGATCGGCGACTGCCAGACCAGCGGACTCGCCGCGAAGACGGGCTCCATCGCCTTCATGAGGAGCTCGTGCGACGTGGCAATGAACCGCTTGGCGTGTGCGGCGCGCGCCTTCTGGTTGTTCCGTGTCGGTGTGGTGCTCTGTACCATTGAGACGACCGCGGCGTTCGCCACGCGTGCGCCCTGCGCGATGACGCGGAGCACGCTCCCCGGTGTCGCACTCATCCGTTCGAGGATCACGCCGATCGTCTGCTCGACGTTCTCGCGTACACCGCCGGATGAGCCCTCGGACACGTCCACAACGAGGTCGAAGGATTCCGGTGGTGGTGGCGGTTCGTCGAGGAGCCCCGCATGCCGACCGAGCTGTACGACGTTCTTCGTTGCGTCGGGTTTGGCGATGAGCACCACCGCTCCGGCAACGGTAGCGGTGACACCGAACGCGATGAGGATGCCTCGTCCCATGGGTTTTGCCCTCCGTGCCGTTTTCGGCACTGTGTGTTGGTAAAGATCGTGCTTCCTACCCAAAGCATCCCTTCTGGCGAGTGTGAAAACTAGCGAACGGGCGGGAACGGCCGAGCAGGGGATTTTTTCCGGTGATGAAACATTTCCTCGCTCAACGGAGCCACTGCCTTGACTTTTCTCTATTTTTCTGAAAACGTGGATGCGATGCTTACCACAGGATCAACACGTATGGACTCCAAGTACCACATCCACGCGAACTCAAAGGCCATCGAGGAACGCCATCGAGAGGTCTACGAACGCCTGTACCGTTCCTGCCCGACGGTCGTCTCCGCGCCGGTCATCTGCCGGTGGTCGCCGACGTACGCGGTCGGACCCGGCGGCATCGGACTGAACTCGAAGCTCCCATTGCGTCTCCACATCGGCGTGGAACCGCGATCCAACGGTGGGATCGAGTGGGGGGACTTCCACACCTACGTCCCCGAATGCGACGCGTTCATCGCGTTCGAGCGGTCGCAGGTCACCGCGCTCGTCTTCGAGCTCCTCGCCGCAACGGCGAAGCGTCACGGGAAGACCGCGCACGCGCGCATCTGGGGCGTCTCAGAGATCCCGTTCCTCCGCGGCCTCAACGGGGACCCGCTCTGCGCGGCGGCGATCGCGACTGCGTGGCTCCTCCACCTCGGCGTCATCGCACCGACGGACGTTGCGGAGTTCACTCGCGCGCCGACCGCATCCCTCGCGAGCAACGCGTCGTTCCTCGAGGTGTGGCGGCTCGCGCTCCAGATCGAGTCCGTCACCGCCGCATGGGTGACCGATGGCGACCTCACCATGGCGACGCTCATTGATGCGCGGTACCCGCTCGCGTTCTTCCGTGAGAAGGACCCGATTCTCTTCGACCGATACCGCGACCTCGGCATCGAGAACCCGGGATCGTACTACAACGTCCCCGGGAACCTCTTCGTTCGCGCGGTGCGCATGGAGGAGCTCTTCTCGCTCGATGCGTTCCCGTGCTGGCCGATTGACATCGCGCTCATCTCCTTTGGTGAGGAGGGGTCGTCCACGACGGTGTACAAGACGCGCGGCGCATTCAAGGATCGCCTCGATCAGGCGGCGGCGTTCTCGCGGGCGCACCTCACCGCGCACGTTCCGGACGCGTTCCGCGAGCCGCCGCAGTTCCTCAAGCTTGCGCAGGAGGCGCCGCAGCAGTCGTCCGGGATGACGATGTTCCGCGCGTACCGCGACGATGCGGTTGTCCACTCTATGGTCGTGTTCAAAACGATGCACGACCTCTTCCAGTACGGGACGACGTCGCACGTGCTCCGCGAGTTCCTGCACAACCAGAATCTCTGCCAGGACCTCCTCCGGCTCGTCGGGCTCTCGCCGCTCGCGATTAGTCGAGCGCGCATGCATCTCCGGCGCGTCGGTGGTCGAATGACCGAGACCGGCGTCGCGAGCCGACTCATCGGTCCGGGGATCCACGGCTGCCTCATGACGGTCGGGCCGCAGAGCACGCTCGAAGGGGTGCTCGCGGAGGCGCTCCCGGCGCTCGAAGCGGACATCGGGAAGACCGTCCACTGCCACTACGCATCGTGGTGCGACGGCGGGCCGGTCGGAGAGGGGACTCGCGTCCACCAGCACCTCGCGTCGGGGCTGCGCTCCGCGTACGTGGACGGTTCGTCCGTCACCGTGCGCGTCCATGAGCACGGCGCGCTCGCGAGCGTCCTCCTCCACTCCAATGAGCGGTGGGTGCAGGAGCGGGAGACGTACGACATTGCGGTGGAACCGAAAGAGAACCGTATCTACGTCCGCGGGAAGCCGCTCGATTCGCACGACCTCCACACAACGAAGCAGACGATTGAACTCCTCAGACGGTTGCTCGAGACCGGGAAGCGCGAGACGCCGGCCGCCGAGCTCCCCGCCTCCTCGTACCGCGACGACCGGAACCAAATGGAGTCGAAGGTCATCCGTCCGTTCAAGGCGGCGGTCGAGCGGTACACCGGCAAGTCGTTCGACCTCCGCGTCACCGGCGGCCTCGCGCGGAACTACGCGCTCATCTTCACGCCGAACGGGCATCGGATCGCCTGGGTGGAGCGGGAGTGAGTGACATGAGGAACCTCTGCGTTTGCCCCCTCTTACGGTAAGAGGGGCGCGGGGAGTTATGATGCGCGTCGATAACCCCCCTTGATCCCCCTTACCGTAAGGGGGAAATGTGTGTGGAATATCCAAACGCGAAGGTCCTGATATGGTTTTCTTCCCGCGTCGCTAGTTTTCATGACTCCACGCATGGCATGGTGACGGTGTACCGATAGGGCTCTTTCCCCACGCAATCGGAGGTGTGCCATGGCGAGCAGTGCGCTCAGGACGTGCGGAAGGTGCAGGGACGTCACGGACAGGCCGTTCGTTCCGGAGGGCTCACTCGACGAACTCGCTCGTTCGGGCGAGGAATCGGTCTTCGGTGCCAACGTCATTCGATGCATCGTGTGCGCGGATGACGAGCAGCGCACGCATCGGGCGGTCTACGTCGCGTACGCTGCAGTGGACGTCGTGCGGACGCATGGTGATCGTCGCCGGACTCCGCCGGACGTCATCGCGCAGTACCGGCACGTGCCGATGCCGGACTTCCCGGCCGGATGCTGAACCGACCCCGCGGTTCGCAGCAGGAAGAAGCCACCGATTCCCATCGGTGGCTTTCCATGTGCGCGGACGATTATTCACGCGCGGTGTGCGTAGTCGCTCACCATGCCGTTGAGCTCCGCGAGCGTCGGCTCTCGTCCCGCGAGGCCGGAGAAGCCGATCTCGTAGTCCTCGACGATTCGTCGGATTTCCTCCGCGAGCGTCGGCTGCTCACGTGCGATACGTTGGAGCGCGAGGATGCGCTCCTCAATCCGCAGGCGTTCCAACTTCCAGCGGAGCACGATATCGTCGTAGTCCGGAATTTCGCCTGCGAGGATTTGCTGGCCGAGGTGATCCGCGGCGTCTCGTCGGCTGCGCAGGAGCGCCTCCTCCACGATGAGGCGGTCCTCCGGCGTGTAGCGCTCGAACGCGGGGAGACGGACGATGTGCGATTTGAAATTTGAAATTTGAGATTTCGGTTGCGAGGCCGCGACGACGTCCTGCTCGACGCGCTCGCGGAGCGCTTCGGGCAACGCGGCGAGGAACCGCTGCTCCTCATCCGGTTTCCCGTTCCGCTCGTACACCTCCTCCCATGCGCGACGTTCATGCCAGGTGTACTTCCCGAACTCCGCGACGACGCGGTCGAGCGCCTCGCGGCTCACGCTGGCATCTCGTTCGAGCTCCCCAAGGCGCGTCGCCATGCACCGCCCGAGCTCCCGCGGAAACCGCGGCGGCAGGCGATCCACGATCGCGTGGAGGATGTTGAGGGTGGCTTGGAGGGGATGCATATCGGGAATGACGAAATCCGAATGTCGAATGACGCCCTTCGACAAGCTCAGGGATTACTCAATAATATTTCCTGAGCGAGCGAAGCGAGTCGAAGGATCGTCGCTCTGGTTTCGTTATTCGAATTTCAAACGCTTGCTTCCAGCGTACCGCACCGCCGACTCCCTTGCCACCGGAACGAGGTCATGCTACGCTCTCCCCAGTGCTCATCTCGTCCTCCAGGAGCCGTTCCACCGCGGTGCTGGGCGAAGGACGGGGCTGTCCAATAGACCTGTCTGATGGACGGTTCACCGTTGACGGTGGCATTTTCTATGGGCTGGTTTACGAAATCAGATGCGCCGACGGGTGACGCAGTGGCGGCGGCAACGACGGTCGCGCCGAACGTCGCGCTCGCCGCGGGCCCCGCGGATTTCAAGACGCTCATCGCGGAGAAAGCGTACACGCACGTCCCCAAGGCCGGTGAGATTGTCCACGGGATCGTCATCGGCATTGGCCGGAACGAAGTGAAGGTGGACCTCCCCGGGTTTCGCGCGGGGATCGTCCGCGGCCCGGAACTCCTCGACGCATCCGGCATGACGACCGGATTGAAAGTCGGTGATGCGGTGGATGCGACGGTCGTGGATCTCGAGAACGAGCGGGGATTCGTCGAGCTCTCGTTCCGCGCCGCGGGCCACCAGAAGGCGTGGCACACGGTGGAGGAGGCGCGGCGGAGCGGCGCGATCGCGCAGGTGCGCGTCCTCGAAGCGAACAAGGGCGGACTCCTCGTCCAGTACGGGAACATTCACGGGTTCCTGCCCGTCTCGCAGCTCTCGCCGGGGAACTACCCGCGCGTGACCGGCGGCGATCGGCAGAAAATTTTCGAGAAGCTTCGGACGTTCATCGGGAAGACGTTCGACGTGAAGATCATTGACGTTGATCCGCGTGAGGAAAAGCTCATCGTGTCGGAGAAGGCGGCGTGGGAGGAGTCGCAGGCGCAGGTCCTCGCCGCATACCACACCGGAGACACCATCGAGGGAATCGTGACGGCGCTCGCGGACTTCGGCGTCTTCGTCCGGTTTCCCGTCCCGGAGGAAGGATCGAGCGCAACACCGCTGCCGGATAGCTACATCGAGGGGCTCGTGCACATCTCCGAGCTCTCATGGAAGCGCGTCGAACACCCGCGGGACGTCGTCGCGCTCGGTGCGCGCGTCCGCTGTCAGATCATCAACATCGAAGGGTCGAAAATCTTCCTCTCGCTCAAGCGGCTCACACCGGATCCGTGGATCGCGGCGGCGGAGCGGTACCATGTCGGCCAGCGCGTCACCGGCACGGTCGTGAAACTGCAGCCGTTCGGGCTCTTCGTCGAGCTCGATCCGGAAATCCACGGTCTCGCGCACGTCTCCGAGCTCGGAGACCCCCCGCCCGCGTCGCCGGACGCGGTCGCGAAGGCCGGATCAGCGCTCGAGTTCACGATCATCTCGATTGATCCGAAGGAGCATCGGCTCGGGCTGAGCATGAAGGCGCAGCCGGAGGCCGCGAGCCAGCAGCCCGTCCCGGCCGAAGCGTCGGGGCCGGAATCCATAAGCGCAGCCGATGCCGCACCGGAGGCGCCACCGACGGACGGTGCCCCCACGACGCCGGCGAGCGACGTTCCGGTAGTGTAGGGTAAATCCGCACACGATCCCCACCGATCTTTCGGTGGGGGCGTTTGTTATCCACGCGTTGTTTACGGTACGCTGGGGTCAGTGGTTTGTTGCATTGTGGAAGATCAAGGTATGCGTTCACCGCAGAAACACCCCATCACGCTCATCGTCATCTTCCTCGTCATCGTCGGCCTCTTCTCGCTCTACAACGTCCCCACCGCGAAGCCGGATCGCATCGGCGTCAACGATCTCGTCGCGCGCATCCGCGACCAGAAGGTGCGCGCAATCGCCATTGACGGGCTCCGGCTCACCATCACGATGACCGACGGGTCAACCGCGATCGTCCGGAAGGAGCCCGGGACATCGGTTCCCGAACTCCTCCGCGACTACGGACTCGAACCGAGTGCGTACGATCGCATCCCGCTCGAGGTGAAAGAGGAAGGCGGCATCGGCTACTGGCTCTCGACGCTCCTCCCGTTCCTCATCCCGTTCCTCCTCATCGGTGGGTTCATCTTCTACATGATGCGGCAGGTGCAGGGCGCGAACACCCGCGCGCTCATGTTCGGACAGGCGAAGGTTCACGAGGCGCAGAAGGACGAGAAGCAGAAGACGACGTTCAAGGACGTCGCGGGACTCACGGAGGCGAAGGAGGAGCTCCAGGAAGTCGTGGAGTTCCTCAAGCACCCGAAGAAGTTCACCGCGCTCGGCGCGAAGATCCCAAAGGGCGTGCTCCTCATGGGGCCGCCGGGCACCGGGAAGACGCTCATCGCGCGCGCCGTCGCGAACGAAGCGAGCGTCCCGTTCCTCCACATGAGCGCGTCGGAGTTCGTGGAGATGTTCGTAGGGGTTGGGGCGTCCAGGGTCCGCTCGCTCTTTCAACGCGCGAAGAAGCAGTCGCCGTGCATCGTGTTCATTGACGAGCTCGATGCGGTTGGGCGGCAGCGCGGCACGGGGTTGGGGGGCGGCCACGACGAGCGCGAGCAGACGTTGAACCAAATCCTCGTCGAGATGGACGGGTTCGATCCGAACAGCGGGACGGTCGTGTTGGGAGCAACGAATCGTCCGGACGTCCTTGACCCCGCGCTCCTCCGCCCGGGACGCTTCGATCGCCGCGTCGTCCTCGACCTCCCGGACATCCGGGATCGAGAGGAGATCCTCGAAGTGCACCTCAAGGGGAAGCCGCTCGTCGGAAACGTGTCCGTTCGACGGATCGCAGAGCGAACGCCCGGGATGTCCGGTGCGGACCTCGCGAACCTCGTGAACGAGGGTGCGCTCCTCGCCGCGCGATTGAACAAGAAGAAGATTGGGATGGCGGAGCTCCTCGAATCCATCGAGAAGGTCCTCCTCGGTCCCGAACGGAAGAGTCGGGTGTTCTCCGATGCGGAACGGCGGATCACCGCGTACCACGAGGGCGGGCACGCGCTCGTCGCGCACGAACTACCGCATGCGGATCCCGTGCGGAAGGTCTCGGTCATCGCCCGCGGCCACGCGGCTGGGTACACGCTGAAGATTCCAGCGGAGGACAAGCACTTCCACTCGCGCGCGGAGTTTTTGGACGACCTCGCGGTCATGCTCGGGGGGTACGCCGCGGAGCGCGAGGCGTTCGGCGCCGACCAGATGACGACCGGCGCGTCGAACGACCTCCGACAGGCAACGCGGCTCGCGCGGCGCATCGTCACGGAGTTCGGCATGAGCGAGCGACTCGGACCGCGGACGTTCGGTGAGCATGAGGAGTTCGTCTTCCTCGGACGCGAAATCACGGAGCAGCGTGATTACTCCGAGAAGGTTGCGGAGGACATTGACGCGGAGATTGACGTGCTCATCAAGGGCGCGCGCGTACGCGCGGAAGCGGTCATTCACGACCGACGCGGGAAGCTCGATGCCATCGCTGCGCGTCTCCTCGAAGATGAAACGATTGAGCAGGACGCGTTCGAGGCGATGTTCGAGGAACATCCGCACGAGTGGCGGCCGCAAGCACCAAGCCGCAAGCACCACGCACGAGAGGAGCAGGAGACGGCCGCAGGAGGTGAAGCCGAGCATCCTGCATCCTAAGGATGCGCATTGACTGTTCCGCATGCCCTCCTACCGTTCCATCATGATGGCCGCGTGGGCGATCGCGTTCCGTGCGCGTTCCCTGTGGTGGTTCGCGTTTTTCGGCGGCCTCCTCATCGGGAGCGGGTTCGGCAGTGCGGTGCTCCAAACGCTCAACGCAAACCCCGCGCAGGACGTCCTCATGCGCGTGCTCACGATGGAGGCCACGACGTCCGATCGCGTGGGCGCGCTCTGGGCGCAAGCACGCGCGACGGGGCCCGCCGCAACCGTCGCGCTCTCCGCGTACGGGGTCCTGCTCGCGTCACTCCTCGCGCTCATTGTCTGGCTCGCGGTGGTTGGTGTGAACGCAATCGTCATCGCCGCTTCCCATGCGTCGGAGCCGCTGCCGACGCTGCGAGAACTCCGCCGCCGCGCACATGCGCGCTTCTGGCCGACGTTCGGCATCCACGTCATCGCGAAGGCCGCGGAAGCGGTCCTCCTCACCGCGTGGGGCGCAGCCCTCATCGCGTCCGCAGTTCGGGATACGCCGATGACGAACGTCCGCGCCATCCTCGCGTTCGTCGTCACCGTGATCCTCATCACCATCATCCACGTCGCCACGCCGTACGCGGTCGCGAGCGCCGTACTCGACCGTCGGAGCATGCTCACCGCACTTCGGGAAGCGTTCGCGCTGCTCCGCGACCACTGGTTCATCGCCGTGGAGACGTCGCTCTTCCTCACGCTCGCGAACGTCGCCGCGATTGCGGTGTGGATCATCGGCAGCGCCCTCCTCGTCCTCCCGTTCCTCTTCCTCGGCAGCATCGCCATCGCGAAGGGCGTCGGCGCGCTCTACGCCATCGCGCTCATCGGCGGCATCGGCGTCCTCGCGGTCTGGCTCGCGGGCATTGCCGTGATCTTCACGACGTTCCTCATCTCCGCGTGGACGCTCCTCTTCCTCCGGCTCACCGGCGAGGGCGAGGAACCGGAGGCGTGGATCACGAGGAAGTTCAAAGGTACAAGTAAAAAGTGACAAGTCCTCGACGCCGAACTTTTCACTTTTCACTTTTCACTCATCACTTTTCACTCCCTGTGCCATCCATTGACGATCTCATGCCGAAGAAGGGCGCTCCGATTATCTCGACGGGCAGCGTCTCGGAAAAGTTCGCGGAGAAGATGCGGCAGCTCGAACTCTCCGCGAAGGAGCGCGTGGTAGAGCAACGCGCGGCGCAGCTCGGCGTCGGGTACATCAACCTCAAGGGGGTCCCGATCGGACCGGAAACGCTCCTCACCATCTCGCGGGAGCAGTCGCAGGCGCTCCGCGTGATCTGCTTCCTGAATACGGGAACGGAGATTCGCGTCGGCTGCCTCGACCCCGTGGATGAACGGGCGAAGGAGCTCGTGTTCCAGCTCGGCGAGCGCTTCCACGCGGATGCGCGCCGGTACGCGATCTCCGAGGAGAGCTTCGCTCACGCCTCGAAGATCTACGACGCGGTCCCGACCGTTCGGCCGGTCGAAACGGGCGTGACGATCACCGAGCACGACCTCGAGCGCCTGAAGGCGGAACTCGCGAGCACCGCGGCCATCGAGCAGAAGATTCGCGAGGTCTCGCTCTCCGATCTCGTCACGCTCATCATCGCGGGTTCCATCCGAGCGGCATCCTCCGACATCCACATCGAGGCGGAGGAGCACGCGATTGCGCTCCGGTACCGCATTGACGGCGTGCTCCGACAGGTCGCCGAGATTCCGAAGGAAATTTGGCCGCGCCTCATCAGCCGCGTGAAACTCCTCTCAGGTCTGAGGATCAACGTGGATGACGTCCCGCAGGACGGCCGATTCACGATCACGTTGACGAACGACAAGATTGACGTCCGCGTCTCCACGCTCCCGACGGCGTGGGGGGAGAGCGTCGTCATGCGTCTCCTCATGTCGTCTGCGGCCGGGCTCCAGTTCGAACAGCTCGGCGTCCGCGGCCGCGCGGAGGCGCAGCTCAAGACGCAAATCGAACGTCCGAACGGGATGATCATCACGACCGGTCCTACGGGCTCCGGAAAGACGACGACGCTCTACGCGGTCCTGAACACGCTCAATGATCCGGAGACGAAGATCATCACGCTCGAGGATCCGGTCGAGTACAAACTGAAGGGGATTAACCAGAGCCAGATTGATCCCTCAAAGGAGTACACGTTCGCGAAAGGTCTCAAGGCGATCCTCCGGCAAGACCCCGACATCGTCATGGTCGGTGAAATTCGCGAGCTCGAGACCGCGGAGGTCGCGATTCAGGCCGCGCTCACCGGTCACCTCATGCTCTCGACGATCCACACGAACTCTGCGGCGGGAGCAATCCCGCGTTTCCTCTCCATGGGCGTGAAGCCGTTCCTCCTCGCTCCGGCGCTCAACGCGATTATCGGTCAGCGGCTCGTCCGCAAAGTCCACGAGGAGTGCAAGGCGGAGGATGTCCTCGCGCCGGATGTCCTCGCGCGCGTGCAGGCCGTCGTGGCGTCACTGCCGGAGGATGAGCGGAAGCGGCTCTCCCCCTTTTCTCAAGGGGGAGCGGGAGGGGGTGCGCGTGCAGACGCGCAGGCGCGCGAGGGGAAGCCGATGCAATTCTGGAAAGGGAAAGGGTGCGATGCGTGCCACGGCACGGGGTACAAAGGCCGCATCGGCATCTACGAGGTCTTCACGATGTCGAAGGAGATCGAGCAGGTCATTCTCTCGGGGAACGTCTCGGAGTACCAGATGCAGGAGATCGCCGTGAAGCAGGGGATGGTGACGATGGTCCAGGACGGGATCCTCAAAGCGCTCGACGGCATCACCTCCGTTGAAGAGGTCTTCGCCGCGGCGGAATAGAGGTCCCATATTTTTTCCTATGAGTCGAGGCATCGAGTGGAAGAGCGGGAACCGGCCCGGTGACTACTACAGCGGCCGGATGTTCGAGCGTGACTTCATCGGCGGCGTCAATGTTGATCAGCCCGAGTACCAAGCCGCGCGTCGTGCGGTGGTGGACTCGAGCGGGTACGCACCGTACGAGCGCGCAGCGCGCCTTGCGAAGCAGTTCCCGCCATACGATCCGACGAACCCCACGAGGCCATTCGCGCAGGATATTCGACTCGAGCTCATTGACCTTCTCGGCCTCTCATCGAAACAGTACGACCGCGTGAAGTTCTACACCGCGGTGAATACCCCGCTCGATCACAAGCACGGCGTGGATGCGTTCATCGAGGTTGAGGATCCGAAGACCAAGACGGTGCGGAGAGTCACGTTCGATTTGAGTTTGAACCGACGGAAGGAAGCGAAGGCGGACATCCTCGTCCGCGACCTCCCGGCGCCGGACGACCCTGACCCGGGTGAGGCGAACCGCTACCTTGAGGAGATCGCATCGTACGCCAAGGAGGTTGCTCGCATCCTCGAACACGCGCCGCCGAAATCGCTCATGTGAGCGGTACTTGACCGGAGGGATGAGATGCGATACGATGAGGCATCCCGGTCATGGGATGCCTGTTCGTTGTGAACGGCCACAGACATGGAGGTGAACCGTGCGTGGACGGTGCACGATCTGTCACGTCGTCGGTCCACCGGACCGGACGACGGACTTCCTCTGCGAGGATTGCGTCCACCCGCTCGAGATTCGGACGTTCTGCGCGAGATGCGGTCAGCGAGAGACACTCGACACCGCCGCCGGTCTCACGTTCCTCGCGCGAATCATGCCGGAGGTCGAACATGCGACCGGCACCGCGATTCGCATCGAGCGCTGCATGCAGTGCGATCCGGATCATGCGCCCTGCTATTGTCACGTCGAGCGACTGAAGCCCGCGGAGTACTGCCGCTACTTCACGGAGGCCGAACCCGCGCGGACGAACTAGAACGCCCCGACCATTCTTGGTTGGGGCGTTGCTCTATCCGAATGGGTGGTCAATGCGAGACCGTGATCCTCCGCCGCGTTCCGCTCCCCGTCATGCGCACACGGATCGCCCGCGGGGCGATCCGTCGCACCCGCTCCCCCCACTCAATCGCGACGATGGTGTCTGGGCGGCCGACCCATTCGAGGAGTCCAATCGCCTCGAGATCACGAGCGTTGCGAACACGGTACGCGTCGACGTGAACGAGGTGGCGAATATCGCGGCGGTGTGCATCGTGCACTCGCATGAATACAAACGTCGGGCTCGTAATGCGCCCGCGCACCCCGAGCCCCTTCGCGAGCCCGCGGACGAACACGGTCTTCCCCGCGCCGAGATCGCCGTTGAGGAGGAGCACCTCGCCGCCGCTAAGCGTTTTCGCGAACGCCGCGGCACGGCGCTCGGTGTCTGCCTCACTTCGACTCACGTAATTCTTTGCGTCATTTCGAGCGGAGCGCAGCGGAGCCGAGAAATCTCGATCGCGACGAGATCTCTCCATTCGCTCCTTTCGGTCGCTCGGTCGAGACGACGCGCGTGGGGTATTTCGCTTCATGCAACTCGCCGCGGCAGCAACGGGTTGATCCGTGTGACGATCTCGTAGTTGATGGTACCGATCTTCCCGGCGAGCTCGTCTGTGGTGACCTCCGCGCGTCGCTGCCGCCCGATGAGGACGACCTCATCCTCGAGTCGTACGCGCGGGACATCGGTGACGTCCACCATGATCATGTTCATGCAGACACGGCCGATTACCTTGCACCGCTTCCCATGAATGAGGACCTCGCCAACACTCGAGAGGCCTCGATCATATCCATCCCAGTACCCGACCGGCAGCACTGCAATCCGCGTCCGTCGCCGTACGCGCTCGGTGCAGCCGTATCCCACTGGCGCGCCGCGCGGCACCCAATGCATGGGCCCGACGATCGTTTTCCAAGAGAGGACGGGCCGCAATCGAACGAAACGATCGCGTCGTTCCATGATATCGCATACACGCTGAGAGGACCACAACCCGTACAGCGAGATACCACAGCGCACGAGATCGAACCGTGCATCCGGAAGGAGTATCGTCGCGGCGCTCGCGGATGCGTGACGGAGGAGTCGCCGACCCACGATGCGTTCCGCGATGCGGACTGTAGCATCGAACCGCTCGAGTTGGAGGTGCGCGAATCCATCCGGTCCAGTATCTTCGACATCCGCGAGGTGCGTCGAGATTCCCTCGAGCGTCAACCCGTCCGATCGTTCGATCATGCGCAGGAACGCCGGGAGATCGCGCTTACTCACCCCCTGCCGCTGTGCCCCGGTCTCCACCTTCACGTGCACGGCAACTGTCCGTCGAAGCGACTGCGCCGCACTCGCGAGCGCACGGACGGTCTCCGGCATCGTGATGGTCACCCGAGCGCCGGCACGAACGACTGCGCGCGCATCGGCAACTGGCACGTACCCGAGCACGAGGATCGGTTGCACAATGCCCACACCTCGGAGCACCAGTACTTCACCGAGATCATCAACGCCAAACCAGCCGTGGCTTGTACCGATGCCGCAGAATGCGCGATCACGAGCAATGACGGACGCCGCCTCCCGAATTCCGTGTCCGTACGCATTTGCCTTCACGACCGCACAGAGGATACGGTCGTGACCCGCGATCGCCCGCAGCGTACGGATGTTCGCACGCAGCGCCTCTCGCGAAATTTCCACCCAACTCCGATCCATAGTCATCTCCTCAGCTCCCAATTCGCGTTCGCCTCGAGCGTTTGCCACGGCGTCTGTTCGCCGGACAGCAGCCGGATGCCGCCCGACGCGGCGATCATGGCGGCGTTGTCGCCGGTGAAGGAGGCGTCAGGCGTCAGGTAACAGATACCAGAAACGCGCGTTCGGAGTTCGGTGCCAAGCCGCTCGCGGAGTTGACGATTCGCGGCGACGCCGCCGCCGAGGAGTACCGTTCGTGCGCCATAGCGTTTTGCGGCGGCGACGGTCTTCGCGATGAGGACATCCACGACGGCGTGCTGAAACGACGCGCACACATCACGAACGAATCTGGAATCTGGAATTTGGAGACCTCTGCAAAACCTGTCATCTCGAGCGAAGCGGAGCGGAGCCGAGAGACCTCGATCGCATCGTTGCGAGATTTCTCGACTCGCACGGCTCGCTCGAAACGACGCGAAGGGGGTTTTGCAGAGGTCCCTTTGGAATCTGGATCCCTCAACCAAGTAGCGGACGGCGGTTTTGAGACCTGAAAAACTGAAATCGAAATCATCGGAATCCAACATCGGCCTCGGAAACGTGAATGCTGCCGGGTTTCCCCGTTCCGCAGCGCGAGCCACTGCGGGACCACCCGGATACGGGAGCCCGAGGATCCTCGCAACTTTATCGAACGCCTCACCGGCTGCATCGTCGCGCGTCGCGCCGACGCACTCATACTTCCTCCACCCGCGCATGAGGAGCAACTCCGTGTGTCCACCCGAGACAATGAGGGCGAGGGCTGGAAAATGAAGAGACGATCCCTCTCCCCTTAAGGTAAGGGGAGGATGGGAGGGGTTACGCTGGGGGTTCGGCAACAACGCGGACAACACATGACCTTCAATGTGGTTGACGGCGATCAGCGGTTTCTCCCACGCGTACGCGAGCGACCGCGCGGTTTCCACGCCGATGCTGAGCGATGTGACGAGGCCGGGGCCAGCGGTGACCGCGATCGCATCAATCTCCTCTGTCCGATGTCCACGGAGCGCACGTTTGACGACCGGAATGATGTCCATCACATGTTCCCGCGCCGCGACCTCCGGGACGATGCCGCCGTACTTCGCGTGGATCGCCACCTGCGATGCCACCACATTCGAAAGGACGCGAAACGAAAAGTCAATCCGTCGGCCTGCGGCCTGCGGCTTGCAGCTTGCAGCTTCCACGACCGCCGCTGCGGTTTCATCGCACGACGTTTCGATGCCGAGGACGCGAATGGATTGCTTGATACGCATGCGATTCCATGGTACCATCGTGGACAAGTACGCCGATACGTGACAAGGTTGTGGCAGTCGAAGTCGGAATCTGAAATCTGCAATTTGAAATTTGAAATCTCGATTGGCCCCTGTCGTCTAGCCCGGTCTAGGACACCGCCCCTTCAAGGCGGGAACACGGGTTCGAATCCCGTCGGGGGTACCACTCACACTGCGGAGGTTCATAGTTTTTTTACGTGTCATGTCCGAACACCTCCCCACCCCTCCCGAGCGCACTCCGCCCCCCACCCCTCCCGAGGACGGCGTGGAGCCGTCCCTCGACATCCAATCCCAAGACCTCCCTCCCAAGGTTCGTCACTACGTGGAAAC
>Ga0265296_1002502_pt1 | contig 18386 bp, 16 predicted proteins | sample MunlanPumphouse1_FD_189073 | JGI IMG/M metagenome (GOLD analysis project Ga0265296, IMG submission 189073) | Groundwater microbial communities from a municipal landfill in Southern Ontario, Canada - Pumphouse #1 | ecosystem: Environmental > Aquatic > Deep subsurface > Groundwater | place...
TTTACCCGAGAAAATTTTTGCTGATGAAAATGTGTTGATGTTATATGAATAGGAAGTTTTTATTCAGATTTATCTTTTAAAAAAGATTCATCTATTTACTTCTCATTTTCAACACGTCAGCAAAAACTTTAACGGGTTAATTATATCATTTTTTAAAAATCATAGAATATGCTGATGAGAGATTTTATTCCTCTTGCCGGAATACCTATCAATCTAGTCCAGAAACCATCAGTAGATGAAGAACTTACAGAATCTATAACGGAAGCTGTTTGAATAATATTTTTGCTGTCAGACAAATCTTTACTAGCATCTTTTGTCATGATTGCTTGTTTATTATCTTCAATTTTATTAATCTGTTGCACATTTAAGGCAAGTTTTTCTTTATATTCCTCAGCCAGCTTTTCTGCTTCAACTACTGATATGTAAGTTTGTGAAGAAGAAGCTGAGTTTTGAGACAGTGTTTTAGCGTAAGCAAAAGCTACTTCCCCGCCTGACGGATTATTTAAAGATATTCTGTTAGATGAATCATTAATCTTTATATCTTCTTTAGATAAAACAATTTTATTGTTAGCGCTTATTATAGTATCCTGTGAAAAAGTAAAGGTTGTTTATCCGCCTTTTATTTTCCAATTTCCAATATTTATTTCTGTATTGCTATTATTTAACATTTCCATATCGCCATTTTCTAAATTTAAGATTAAAATATTCGGAGAATTAACTTTTACTGTTGTTCTAGAAATTGAATTATAATCTCCGCAATTACCATTTAAAACGACTTGGTATTCTCCTGGATGTTTATATGTATGCACAACCTTTTTTCCTACAGCTTCAAAACCATCGCCAAATGACCACTTAAAAACAGGAACACACTGATCTTTTTGTGAAAGAGAGTATTTGGCGTCAAATTCTAGTGGAGAGCCGACCAAAGCCATTCTTTCTCGCCCTGCAGTAATCTCAAAAGCAGTTTTATCATTATAATTACTCAGATCTTCTTCTCCCGAATGCGTAGAAATATAAACAGTTTTTATTATTACAGATGCATTTGTTGTACTTGTTGAAGAAGTAGAAGTATTTGAATTTGAATTATTATTTTCTGAATCTGAGGTTGTTGCAGATAATATACCAACATTAATATCTTGCGTAGCTGGCCACTCTTTATTGCTTACTCTACCAACCAATTTCGCTGTTATAGTATTTTTACCAGATTGAAAACTTTTAAAATAGAAATTTCTGTTTGCAGAACCGTTGCTCATAGTAAGTTTGTCAATCGGCTTCCAATTGGTATTATTCGATGAAAATTCTCCACCAATCGAAGACGATAAATATAAATCACTTGTTTCATCTAAATTTTCTGCCGTTCCATCAAAATTTTGTGTTTGAACAGTAATTATTTCAGAAATTGTATCTGTAGATATATTTTGTGTATCCGTAGTAAAAACTAATTTGACAATATTGGAACTTGAAGCTAAAACATTATCTACAAATACAAAATTAAAAATAAAAATTGATAAAATAATAGACAGCGAAAAGAACAAACATTTGTGTTTTAACATAATTAAAAAATATTTTAACATTCACCATAACATCCATCCTAATTTTTATGTGGATAACTCATTCAAACAAATCTGATTAAAATTAACAAAAAAACCACCCGTACGGGTGGTTTTTTGCAAAAGAAAAAGCCGCCTCTTTCGAGACGGCTTTTTCCCTAACTTATTCTTCTGTAGCGAATCCTACAGATAGAATCACAAGAGTTAGTTTATATAGTTAACTATAGCTGAGTTTGTTGGGAAGTTATAGATTTTTGCACCTGTTGTAGTTGCATTACCATTAATATCTTTCCATACAAACCTTGCTGTTGAAGGGATGCTTGTTTGGATTGAATCTCCTGTAGACATAGTAATCGTACCATAGATATCAAATGTTACTGAAGTTCCTGCTGGAATTATGTAACCATTATCACCTGTAAAGGTAATTGTACCTGTGGCTGCGGTTGCTCCTGTGAATGAAGAGATACCTCCTGTTGTTGAAGCTATAGAACTTCCAATTTTAACTTGGGTTGTAGTTCCAATGCTTACACCTGAAGATCCACTTGTTCCAACTATGCTTATAGGCAAGTTGATCAATGAAACATCTCCTTTAGCATCTGCTGATACTGTAACTCTAGCAACTACAACTGTTCCTCCGACTATAGTTGTTTGAGTTGGGTTAGACAAAGTAACTGTAGGTTTTGAAGCTACAACTGTCATTGTGTTTGAAGAAGGTGCTGTTGTCAATGAAGTTGTTGCAACTGTGTTATTTCCTGAAGTGTATTTGTAACCTGTAAGTTTTACAGAAGCATCTGCCATTGAAGCCTCTCCGTTAAGACCGATAGACTTATATGTAACCAATACTGGAACATTTGTTCCACCATATCCTACTGGTACATTTATATTAAGTCCGTTTGCTGTTGAAGATCCTGTGCTTGAAATTACAGGGAAGCTAACACCTCCAACTGTAAGACTTGATATAGGACCTGTTACATCAAAGTACATTTCTGAAATGTTTGAAGCTCCACTTGATGAAACGAAGTTGAAATCAACAATCTTTGAAACTGTTGCTCCTACTACTAGCTGTCCATCTGGTGATGTGTTGCTAACTGTAGGTACTGCTAATGTTCCAGCTCCAATTGTAACTGTTTGACCAATTACTGATGCTGAAGCGATTGTAATGTTGCTGCCTGTTCCATATCCGTTTACAGATATAGATGTTGAAGCTGTAACACTGCTAACATTTGCAATATCAGCATATACATCTACTACTTTTGTAGCATTTGCTGGGATTGTAAAGTCAACTGAGAAATTGTTTGAACCCTGTGGGCTAACTGGTGTTGCAGCAACTCCATCAATTGAAACATACAAGTTTGCAAGTGATGTTGTAGATACTATTGTTCCACCCATTACAACTGTAAGATTTGTTATTCTAACAGATTCTGATGAATTTGCTTGTAATACGTATGAACCAATCTTTACACCAGTTATATTAGGAACTGATGATGTATCTGATACTGTTCCATTCTTAGCAACTGTCAAACCTGCACCAACTACTGTCATAACTGGACCATCTGTTTGTGTTGAAGGAACTGTGGTTTGTGTTGATGAGTAAGAACCCATAGCATTTCCTGTGTATCCTTTCAAAGAAACATGTAAGGTGTTATTTGTTGTTGTAGCATTAACTCCGTTGTATTTGATATCTCCTCTTACTTCAACTGTAACTGATTGTCCAGCTGGGATTATAAGAGATGAACCAAGACTGTAAAGTACTGCTGTGTTTGATGCTGATATTGTCTTTGTGCTTCCGATTTGAATTCCGTTAGCATACAAAGCGACATTATCTAATTCATCTGTTGATGAAGCGTAGATGTAAGAAATCTTTTCATCTTCACCATAAGCTTTGAATGTATATCTAGCTAAAGCGACATTTGAAGCACCAGTTACTACATTTCCTGCAGCAAGAGATGGATCTAATGTTACTGTAACTGAACCTGATGAAACACTCCATGTTCCAGTCTGTTGTGTAGCTGGTGTTGCAACTGTGATTCCTACGTTGTAGTTTGAATCAATAATTTGCAAATCTGAAGCATTTTGCAATGACATGGTAAATGATCTGCTTGAACCATTAACTACATCTGCGCGAACTTCAATTGTTCTTGAAGAATCAATCTTGTAAGGTGCTGATGTAAGATCAAATGTAACCATACCATTAGAATCCATTCCTATAGCTGAAGCTACTTGAATTCCAGCAACGTAAAGTTTTACGTTCTGAAGTGAATTTGTAGGAATTGAACCTATTACTTTAAGAGCTAAGCTCTTTAGGTAAACAGCTCTTCCTGCTAATGCTAGACTTGTTGACCAAACTGTTTGATTCAAAGATCCAGCTGTGATGCTTCCACCACTTGTAACTGAAGCTGAAAGTGTTGATGTTGCTCTAGCAATATCTGTTGAGCTGAATATGCTCATAGATGCTCCTGAAACAGGATATACGGCTGATACTGGTAGAGAAGCAGTTACTCCTGTAAGAGCAATTGCAACTAATTGACCGTTAGCAGCTGAATTGATATCTGCTTTTACAGATACTGTCATTGAAGATCCTGCTGGGATTGTGAATATTCCTGAAGCAGCATTAAATGTTATTTTTCCTGATGAAACAGAAGCTGCATCTGTTAATCTTGTGGCACCATTGTATAGGTATACATTGTCCAAAGATGTATCAGCTGATACTCCCATTCTCTGTAATGTTACATTTGTAACTACTGCAGGAGCAGCTGATCTATTTGTGAATGTGAATTCAACAAGATTTGCTGCTGCTTGTCCAGCTACCAAAGCTGAACCTAAAGGTGATGTAGCTGACAAAGAAACTGACAAATCTGTTCCTGAGATTGTTCCTCCTGTTGTTCCTGTTGTACCAGAAGTAGCATTTACTATACCTCTTGTCTTAGGACCAAAGTATCCTGCTGCTGGTGTAATACCTTTTGCTAACTGGTATTTGATAACAGCTGATTTTGTCAAAGCTCCGAAGTAACCATAAGCTACACCTGCTGGCATAGTAAGGTATCCTCCGTTAACAAGGATTTGTTGTAAAGCTGTAACATCTGCACCTTTGCTTCCGATTGTAAGATCTTTAGCAAAGTTATATCCAGATGAAACTGTCTGAGTACCACTTATTGAAGCACTTAGGGAAGCAGCTTGCGCAGCTGAAATTATCCCTGCAGCTTGAAGCATAGCTATATCGCCTGCTGTCAAAGCTGATGCTGTAGTAGCACCTACCATTGAAAGTACCAATGCAAATGATGCAATGATACCGATTAATTTTTTACTCATATCTAATTTGTAATTTTTAATTTAAAAGAAAAAACTTTCCTAAACATAACTAATAAAAACTAATAACGTTGGAAAGAATTATCTTTGTTTTCTCATCAGTGAACTTCAAGAAGTAAAATTTAATTTTAATTCGTGAGCAAAATAAAATGTTTCGACTAAAAACTTTTTTATTTAGATCTGATGAACATCTCTGTTCTCATTGAAATTTATGAAATGACCTTTCAAAAAACTTCGAGATAACACACGGCCGACATATTGCCCATGTGACTTTCTTTCTACTATTCCCTCCTACTTATATTCTCACGCACACTTCCATCTTGAGCAGACAAAAGTTTTTTAGTGAATGAGTTCGACACAAGTTGAAAGGATTAGCTGACATAACTAAAACTGACTTTCTGTAATTCTGAACTATTTAATTGTCAAAGTTCTCGACCACTGACAAATGAGCTTGAGCGAGCCCGAATCAGTATTTCTGTAATGGTTAATCTTTTCAGATTAAACCGATTAGACCGCCTTGCAGCCGTCTAATTTCTGAGGAAATATAAAGCGTTTTTACGCGCAACATACACCTCAGCATGTATTATATATCTTGTTAGAATATCTAGCAAAATAAATAACTGTGGATAACTAAAAAAAGCTTTCACCTATCGCTATTAACTTTTAATAAATTAAAGGCTTTAAATAAAAACTGCAACTAATATAACCACAAGAGCATTGTTGCATATTACAAACAAAAAGGCAATAAAATTTTTGCATCTATTTATCAATAAAAAGCCCGGAATATTCAAAAAATATTTTGAAAAATTAATCCTAGGTAAAGGACAAAAAATAGTTCGGTTTCTTAATTAAGAAACCGAACTATTTTTTGTCCTTTACTTCACTATAAAATATTTTGACCATCTCCTTTCACCTTCTTTTTTTAGAACTCCTTTTGATACTAGTGTTAAGAGTTCTCTTTGTATTGTTTTTTCACTACAGTCCTTTATGTTTTGAGCAAAATCCTTTATCGTAAGCTTCACCCCACTCTTAAGCATTGATAGGATAATATCTTGTCTATTATTTTTGTCTTTTACTATTTTTACTGGAGCAACTGTTTTTGTAATAGACATTTTTTCTTTTTCAATATTTTTTGTATTCTCCACTACCACTTCATTTTGTCCTTTATCAAAATGGTTCGTGTCTTTAATAGGATCTTTTTTAACTACATTTGAATTTTGTATGGGAGAAGACGGAGTTTGAAAAGTTTGATCTGGAACATAATTGTAATCACCATCAAAAAGATTCGGTTCAAAAGCTATCTTAGCTGATGAATAATTTGCTGAAGAAGTGATTAAAAAATCAGCTAATTTTCTAAGCTCTGAAGTAATAATCTGGTGATTCATTTTTGACATCATTTTAGTGTTTTCTGCTATATCAAAAAGAACTGATACTTCGCTGATGGCAGATAATAGATTTTTTTGATATGTTTCTTCTCCCCAGATTCTTTCAGACATTTCTAAAGTGTTCTCCAACATCTTGTTTGCAAGTGCTCTTGCTCTCTCTCTCATAGGTTCTTTATCAGACATAAGACCTGTCAATAAATAAATCGCTTTAACCAGTTTATTTGTCTTTTGAAAAACAAAAAGACCATAAGAGTCACCAGCAAAAAGGACATCAATATCAGCCCTAACAACAGCGTTGTTTTGGTTTTGAGAACTAACTAAATTATTTTGATTTTGATTTTCCATATAATGATTTATATTGCTGTCTTTTAAGAAAAAGTCCTTTATTTTATTAATGTCTTTTTGTTTTGTCTTTTAAAAATTCAGGGACAATTTGGAAAGTCTATTAATGATAATATGTCCGTTATTAAAAGTAAAGTACCATTATACTACTAGGAAACATAAGTGTCAAGATAGCAAGTAGGCTCATTTTTAAAGGGTTTTTAGCCACAATTTTTAGTTAAAATTTAAATGGATAATTTTAATTTTTTATAGTTATATTTAGTATTTGTATCTTCTTTCCAAAAGCAGAGTTTGGAATTAATCCAGCTCCAGCTCCTCCCCTAACAAAAATGGTAATTCAAAAAATTAATAATAAAAATCACAAGAAATTATAATTTTTATTTGTTATAATTGCGAGTATCATGGCATCAAAAAATAGAGATAAAAAGAATCAAAAAAAATCACCGAAAGATAATATTTTAAGCAATATAAAAAATGAAACAAAACAAGGAATTTTAGCAGTAATTTTCTTTGTATTAGCGATAATTTTTATCCTTGCTTCCATTAAGACTGGAGGTGCAGGAAATGAAGTTTATTATGCTGGTCCAGTAGGAAAAGAAGTTTATCACTTACTCTCAATACTTTTAGGTATAGGGTACTTCCTTCTGCCTCTGTTTTTCCTTATGCTTAGCATCTCCTTTTTTAAAGCAGAAGAGAGAAATTTCAATAAATTAAAATTTACTGGCGGAGTCTTATTTTTTATTTCAGGTCTTGGAATAATTGATCTTGTGTCAAAACAATATTGGACTGCGCAAGGAGGTCAGCTCGGCTGGCTCATCTCTACTCCTATTTTTAATATGTTTGGTTTTTATGCCAGTGCAATTATCTTACTCGCACTCCTTATCATTTCATGCCTGATATTATTTGAAACAAAAATCACAATTGAGTCTATTATGTTCTGGAAAAAATTTAAAAAAGAAGATGAGGAAAATGACAATGAAGATATAAAAGTTATTGCAGATAAAGTTGAAGAAGATGAAAAAGAAGAAGTAGAAAAAGAAAAGAAAGAAGAGAAAAAACAATCAAAAGGAGTCTTCATTAAAAAGAATGAAGAAGATGATATGAAATTCACACCTAGGGTTATCGGCAATACAAAATACGTTCCTCCCCCACTATCGCTTCTAGAAGAGGACAAAGGAAAAATAGTTTCTGGTGATATAAAAGCAAATGCAAATATTATAAAGAGAACTTTGCAAAACTTCGGTATAGATGTAGAGATGGATGAAGTGTCCATAGGACCATCAGTCACGAGATATGCTTTGAAGCCTGCCGAGGGAGTTAAAATTTCTAGAATTATAGGATTACAAAATGACTTGTCCCTTGCACTCGCTGCTCACCCATTAAGAATCGAAGCGCCTATCCCCGGAAAGTCTCTTGTAGGAATAGAAATACCAAACTCAGTAAAATCTACAGTCGGTCTTGCAGCATTGCTCGGCTCTGAAGAATTTCAAAAGTCAGACAAGCCGCTTCTTGTAACACTCGGAAAAGGCATTTCAGGAAAATCACATTTTGCTAACATTGCAAAAATGCCTCACGTGCTTGTAGCCGGAGCCACTGGATCTGGAAAATCTGTAACTATACATGCAATTATTACTTCCCTGCTTTATAGAAATTCACCAGAGAACATGAGAATGATAATGATTGATCCAAAGAGAGTTGAACTTACTTTATATAATAAAATCCCCCACCTCTTAACTCCTGTTATTACAGATGCAAAGAAAACAATACTTGCACTCAAATGGGCTACAAAAGAAATGGATCGCAGATATGACATATTAGAATCAAGAGCTGTAAAAGATATAGATTCATATCATAAAAACATATTAGCTCCTGAACTCAAAAAAATTGAGGAATTAAAGAAAAAAGGTTCTTACAATCCAGAAAAACATATTGCTCCCGAGCCAATGCCTTACATTATTATCATAATAGATGAGCTTGCAGATATCATGATGGCATATCCAAGAGAAATGGAAGCAGGTATCGTCCGCCTAGCACAAATGAGCCGTGCTGTCGGTATTCACCTTATTCTTTCAACACAAAGACCGAGCGTTAACGTTATTACAGGTATAATCAAAGCAAACATTCCTTCAAGAATTGCACTTCAGGTTGTATCCCAGATAGATTCAAGAACAATTTTAGATGCTACAGGTGCTGAGAAATTGCTAGGGGCTGGAGATATGCTCTATATTGGAGGAGAAATGTCCAAACCTGTTAGAATCCAATCTGCCTTCGTTTCAGAAAAAGAAGTTAAAGATGTAGTCAAATATTTGGCAGATTCATATAGAGATGAGCTTATCGGAGGAGAAATTGATTTAAATGAAGTATCTAAGAATGATGAAAGTGACGGTGTTGGAATATTTAATAGTTTGGAAGATGATGGCGGAGATGAATTATATGAACAAGCAAAAGAAGAAGTATTAAGAGCAGGAAAAGCATCTACTTCATACATACAAAGAAAACTCAGAGTTGGATATTCAAGAGCCGCGAGACTCATTGATTTGCTCGAGCAGAAAGGAGTTATAGGCCCAGGCGATGGAGCAAAAGCGAGAGAGGTAATTGGCAACGGTAACAGTTCAGAACCAGAAGAAGAACAATTAGAAGGCGTAGAACATAAAGATGGAGATTATTTATAATTAAAAAATGACCGACAGACACGGAACAAGAAAATTTTTGAAGATAATTATTATTTCTATAATCTTATTGTGTTTATTCGGTTATACCGCCTATGAAATACAGAGAGTGGTCTTTGGACCAAAAATAGAGATTCTCTCCCCTAAAAACGGGTCTTTGGCATCAAGTTCACTAGTAGAAGTATCGGGAATTGCAAAAAATATAAACGAAATATCATTAGATGATAGAAAAATTTTCATTGATGAACAAGGTAATTTTAAGGAAGAATTGTTGCTTTCATACGGATACAATACCATTACAATAAAAGCCAGTGATAAATTTGGCAGAAGTACGGAAAAAATAATTGAGGTAATTTATAAATAATATGATAAAATTAGAAGCGAGGATGATTATTAGTTTAATATAAAAAAATGGCAAAAAAGACAAAAGAAAAGAAAGCGGCAGTGAAAGAATCTTCAGAAATCACAGCAAATGATGAAAATGTAGAAGAATCTGATAGAAATAAAAAAACTGAAAAATCAAATGCTGGCAAAATAGAAGATGCAATTGATGCAATAAAAACAAAATTTGGCGAAGACTCTATTATGATGCTTGGTGATAAACCGAGACTAAACATAAATGTAATTCCTACCGGTTCTATTGGTCTTGATGCCGCACTAGGTGTCGGTGGTTTTCCTCGTGGAAGAATTATAGAGATTTTTGGACCTGAATCTTCCGGAAAAACAACTCTTGCACTTCATGCTGTTGCAGAAGCCCAAAAAATGGGAGGTGTTTGCGCTTACATAGATGCAGAACATGCAATGGATCCAGAATATGCAAAAAAAATCGGCGTAAAAATCGATCAGCTTTTAATTTCTCAACCGGACAATGGAGAACAAGCTCTTGATATTGTTGACAGTTTGGTTCGTTCAGGAAAAATAGACATCATTGTTATCGACTCAGTTGCCGCACTTACGCCAAAAGACGAAATTGAGGGAGATATGGGTGCATATCACGTAGGCAAGCAAGCAAGACTCATGTCACAAGCGCTAAGAAAACTCACAGCCATAGTAGCAAAATCAAAAACAATTGTTATTTTTATAAACCAAATAAGAATGCAGATCGGTGTTATGTTTGGCAATCCAGAAACAACTCCTGGAGGAAAAGCATTGAAATTTTATACCTCTGTAAGACTTGATATAAGAAGGATAGCTCAGATAAAGAAAGGAGATGAGATAATGGGAGGACGCGTAAGAGTAAAGGTAGTAAAGAACAAAGTTGCTGCTCCATTCAAACAAACAGAATTTGACCTTATGTACAATGAAGGGATTTCAAAAGAAGGTGAGATTTTAGCTTTAGGAGAGAAAATGGGCCTTATCAAAAAGTCTGGTTCATCTTATGAGTATAATGGAGAAAAAATCGGCCGCGGATATGATTCAGCCCGAACATACTTGAAAGAAAATCCAAAAATCACTGCGACAATACTGAAAGAAATAAGAATTAAATTAAAAGAAATATAATTTAAAAATAACATGCAAACTTTTTATTGGGTTTTAATTATAGCTTTGGGCATAGCGATGATATATATACCTAGATTGTCTATCTCTATCCCCTCTATATCACTCGGTGCTGTAGTTTTAATACTGGGAATATTTGGATTGGCCAAAAATATTTTTCATTAAAAAAGAGGGGGTTTCGCTTCGCGAAACCCCCTCTTTTTAAAGTTTTTATTAACGGAGATCGGCTTGCGAAGAAGTACTCTTCTGAGCAAGGCGAGTTGTGTTCAGAAGTCCGCGGAGGCGGACACATATACCGTAAAGAAAACCTGGTATTTTAAAAGCCGTCTTAGAACGGCTTTTAAAATTTTTCTTATTTATTAGCTCTACCTACATATTCCCCTGTTTCTGTATTTACAGTAATAATTTCATTGTCTGTAATAAACAATGGAGCATTTATAATAGCGCCAGTTTCAAGAGTAATCTGCTTTGTAGCGCTTCCAGAAGTATCCCCTCTTGTTGCTAAAGGAGCTTCAGTTACTTTCAAATCAACTTTTACAGGCAAATGAACACCTATAACTTCATCATTAAAGATCATTGTTTCAACTAAATAATTTGTTTTCATAAACTTTGCAGCATTGCCGAGCATTTCTTCTTCTAATTTAAATCTATTTGAAGGATCTTTTGGATCAGCAAACCAAAACTCGCCTTTGCTTTTATATAAAAACTTTGCATCTTTATATTCTATATCAGCTTCCTGTATTCTGTCTGTATGATGAAAAGAAACTTCAGTTGTCTTGCCATTTATCAAATTTCTTATCTTTGTGGCATTCACAGGCTTTCTTGCCTGCTTTCTGAATACATGAGAAGTTAAAACCTCATAAGGCTGTCCTTCATGAACAATGATTTTTCTTTCAACTATTTCACTGTAATCCAATATTGCCATAATCGTTTTGTTTTAATTATTTATAATTACGACTTTGATTCTATATGAAATTAAGTCAAAAAACAAGCCGTATTTTTGAAAATACGGCTTGTTTTTTATTATTTTACTATTTACTATCTTGCGATAAAAGGCAGAAGTGCCATAAATCTTGCTCTCTTTATTGCTTCCGAAAGCTGTCTTTGGCTTCTTGCGCAGATATTGGTTTTCTTCTTACCCTGCATTCTGGCATGAGGATTCAAAAACTTCTTTAAAAGCTCTACATCTTTGTAATCAACATACTTTATATTATTTTGTGAAAAAAAACATTGCTTCATATTATTTATAATTTATTTTTTAATTTAAAATGGTATATCTTCTGGATTAATTTCTTCTGTTGGATATTCTATTGTATCCATCTGTGATGCTTTTTCTTTAACTGGTGCATCTGTTTGGCTTCTTGGAGAACCTTCTCCGCTTCTTCCGCCTGAACTTGGTCCAAACTGGAAATTGTCTATAATAATTTCAGTTCTGTATTTTTTGGTTCCGTCGTTTTTATCATCCCAGCTTCTTGTTTCTATTCTTCCTTCTACAAATATACTGCTTCCTTTCTTTAGATATTGAGCTATCACTTCTGCCTGCTTGCCATAAGATACTATATTGTGAAAACTTACACTTTCCTGTTTAACTCCATTTTTGTCTTTCCATGTTCTATTTGTAGCAAGACCGAATGAAACCACTTTGATACCAGAAGGAAGAGATTTAAGTTCTGGATCTCTTGTTAAATTACCAAAAAGAAATACTTTGTTTAGATACATAATTTTTAATATTAAACTTCTTCTGACACTAACGCATCTATTGATTTATCAATTTCTTCTATAGTTGCCTGTTTCTCACCCTTAACAACTTTATCTTCTTTAAATGTTGTTTTTATTTTTGCATCTTTGTTTGAAAAAACGGTAATTTTTGGAGAATACATGGTGTTTTCTCTGACTGTTTTTATTATAATGTATCTTAGTACAGATTCATTATTCTTCATAGCCAAATCTATTGTTTTTATATCTACATCTTCTCCTAATTCAAATTTTATAAACCCGAAATAAGCTTTATCAAAGACTTTATAGGTTCCGCCATATGCTTTTTTAATAGGATAAGCTAAAGGTCTAAGCTTAGGAGCTTCTTCTGAAATAATAATAGCCTTTTCTTTGGCTAAATATGTTTTGATTTTTTCTACTTCTGCTGGAATATTCTCTTCTGATACAGAAGAAACAATGTGATATCCAACTTCATATATCTTTTCCTCGCTATTTTTTGCAACTGTTGCCTTTTTACTCATACGCGAAATCCTATCATAATATTAGCCCCATTGCAACAAAAAACGTCTTGAATTTAAAAGTGGAGAATATCTTTAAATTCCTTATCATCTTTAAACTTCCCTACTATAGCCAAATTTAAGCCCTCATCTTTAAATATCCTCTCCGCAACAAATTTTATTTCTTCTGCAGTAACAGCTTTTATTTCTTTTATTATATCTTCCGGCTTTTTTATTTCTTTCCTCAAAACCTCTTGCCCGCCAAAAAATTCAGCCAAAGAATCTGACGACTCCAACCCGAGATTTAATGTGCCGATTAAATATTGTTTTGCTTTATTCAATTCTTCCGGCCTCACTAAAATTGTTTTTAATTTATTCATTTCTTCCAAAAGAGTAGAAATTGCCTCCTTAACTCGTTTGCTATCTACACCAGCGCCAATTACAAATTCGCCGTGATCTATTGAAGAATCATTATATGAACGGATATAATAGCAGATTCCCATTTCATCTCTCATTTTTTGAAATAATCTAGCGCTCATTCCGCCAGATAAAACAGAATTCATTACCCTAATAATAGGATTGTATTTATTATATGTATTAAAAGAACGCACACCGATAACCATATGGGTTTGATCTGTGTCTTTATAATACAAAGATACTTGGGGTGTTTTTTGATTTTCTACCACTTTTTCCTTGCCTTCTTTTTTCCAAACACCAACATCTTTAAAAACTTTTGAAACTTTTTTAAAAATATCTTTTTCATCTATTTTTCCGGATACAACTACCGTGGTAGCAGACGCCACATAGTGCCTATTTCTATAATCTATAAAATCAGTTCTTTGCATTTTTTGAACATTTTCCTTGGTACCGGCAATACTCCAACCCGCAGGATGATCTCCGAATAAAAGCTTATTGAATTCCATTCCGACTATCTTTTGAGGCAAATCCTGATACATATTTATTTCTTCTATGATTACCCCCTTTTCCTTTTCTATTTCTTTTTCTGGAAAAATCGGGTTTAAATACATGTCTGAAACAACATCAAGAATCGTGTCCAGATTTTTATAATCAGATTTTGCATAATACCCTGTATACTCCTGGCCAGTAAATGCATTATATTGAGCGCCTATGCCATCTAATTCCTTTGTAATATCAAAAGCTGATGGTCTTTTTGCTGTGCCTTTAAAACACATATGTTCAAGAAAATGGGATATTCCACTATTATTCCTGTTTTCATATTCTGAGCCAGTTTCTACAAGAACTAATACAGTTGTCGTGGGATTTTCTTTCATCGGAACTGTAATAATCCTCATTCCATTTTTTAATTTCTTTTTAGTGTAATTCATACTAACAATATTACATTATTTTTGGGCAATAAAAAAGCCCCAATCCATGCAGACTCGGGGCCTATAACAGTGCAATTGTTTCTATTCTTTTTTTTATTACTCAACTGGGAATTTTCTGAACCCACTCTTCAATGATTTTGATAACAGAATCAAAAAGTTCATCGTTCCAAGAATAAAATCTTTCAATTTGAATTCCAACAGAATGTTGATCAAAACACAGGTAACTCACACCCTTGATTTTTAAAATTTTCCTAACAACCTCTTCTTTATCAGAATTATTTTTTACTTCAAAGGGTTGGTTTGGAAAAAAACCTTCGGAATCTTCTGAGATCAACTTCTCTCCAATATTAAATATTTTCATTTGCTGGATAAATGAAGTTTCTACTGTAACCAGTTTTGAAGTTTTCATTTTCTGCCTCCCGTTTCAAAAATATGTGACTTAATCTGTCAAAGATATAGCAGAAAATAAATACTGTGTCAATTAAGCATTTAAGTTTTCTTTTTTGTAAAAACTAAAACTTAGTTTTAAAATGTTTTAATAAATCTTCAATTTTTATTCTCTCCTGCGTTCCTGTATCTCTATCTCTTACAGTGACCATATTATCCCCGCCCGAACGACCAGAATTGTCGTCCGGTCGGGCGGGTTTTTCTATTGTTTCAAAATCTACTGTCACGCAATAAGGTGTTCCGATTTCATCCTGTCTTCTATATCTCTTTCCAATATTTCCATTATCATCAAACATCACAGCACCGAATTCTTTTTTCAAATTTTTATATATTTCTCTAGCCTTCTCTACCAAAACCGGTTTATTTTTCAAAAGTGGAAATACTGCAATCTTTACAGGGGCAACAGAGGGATTAAATTTCATATATATTCTCTTTTCTCCGCCAAGCTCGTCTTCGGTGTATGCATCGCAAATAACAGCAAGTACAGACCTATCTACTCCGAGAGATGGCTCTATACAGTGAGGTATAAATTTCTCTTTTGTTTCCTCATCCAAATAACTGAGATCTACCCCGCTAGCATCTGAATGTCTTTTTAGATCATAATCTGTTCTGTAAGCCAAGCCGTAAAGTTCATTTCTGCCAAAAGGAAATTCAAATTCAAAATCTATCGTGCGCTTTGAATAAAAAGCTCTGTCTTCGTCCGAAATCTCGTGTTCATAAACATGTTCAGCCTTCAAACCGATTTCCTTTGTGTAATCGAGCATTTCTTTTCTAAAATCTTCAAATGCTTCTTTCCACTCTTTTGGTTTTACGAGGTATTCTATCTCCATTTGTTCAAACTCTCTTGAACGGAATGTAAAATCACGAGGAGCAATTTCATTTCTAAATGCCTTGCCTATTTGAGCCATGCCAAAAGGAAGCTTTGGATGATATGAGTCAATAATATTTTTATAATTTACAAACATACCCTGCGCTGTCTCAGGTCTAAGATATGATATAGAAGTATCATCTTCTATGGCTCCAACATGAGTTTTAAGCATCATGTTGAATTGTCTTGGCTCGCCCATCTCACCTCCGCACTCACATTTTTTTGGATCGGCAAGCTGGTCCGCTCTAAATCTTTTTTTGCATTTTTTGCATTCAGAAAGCGGATCAGAAAAACCATCAACGTGGCCTGTAGCTTTCCAAACTTTTTGATTCATTAAAATAGCAGCATCTACCCCGTACATATCATCTCTATCTGTAACAAACTTTTTCCACCAAAGATTTTTGATATTGTTTTTTAAGGCAAGCCCAAGGTGGCCATAGTCCCAAGTGCCCGCAAGTCCTCCATATATTTCAGAACCCTGAAATATAAAACCCCTTCTCTTGCAAAGAGAAATTATGTCCTCCATTTTTTGACCTGATTCTTTTTTCATTATTTATCTAATCTACTTTAAAATTAAATTTTTTGCTAGTCCGAATTCTACTTTACTACTTTCCCTATATCATCAACATATGCTGGATCTGAAGTAATATTTGTTGTTACAGGACTTTTAACCTCCCCTATTCTTTCTCCAGAAAATACATCTGTTCCGCTTATCGTTGCTTCATTTAACAGATTTATCTCTGTTCCAAGCTGAGTAATAGATGGAGTAATTGAAACTTGGAAAGATACGCTTCTTGCGGAAGAATTTACTCCTACTCCAGACTTCATATCGCCAATATTCCATGTTACCTGCCCCGTACTTTTATCATAAGTAATATTTTCTGAATCTGGACTTGTAAAACCGGTCCATTTTACATTTGGCGGCAAAAATGACGAAACTTTGGCTCCAGTAACATTATTAAATGAATCAGATGCAGTCCATGTAATAGTGTATGTGGTTTCATTATCTACCTTTGGTGGAAATGGCCCGCTATTCTCAAAAGGACCGACTGTTCTAAAACCTCTAGATAAAAGTTTTAAATTAGAAGATATTTTTAATGTTTTTGTACCAGAATATAAAACTTCAGAAGATCCGCTTCCGCCAGCCCTATTTCCCATAATGCTAATATCAAATTTTATTGATGAATTTCCAAATGAAATAGAAGGGTTTGAAGAAGGTGGAAGCGTAGTAAAATCAAACTGCAAGTTGCCTTCGTCTGAAGGATTTACATTAGAAAGCTGTGAATTATTGCTCTTATCAAACACTATAGAATTATCAAATGAGTTATAGAAACCGCTCTGAACGTTTACAGATCCTTTATCAAGCGTTTGTCCGCTAACTTTGACATTTACAGACATATTATAAACTTGTTCAGCTAAATTATTCTGCCAGTTGATCTTTACTGTGTTTTTGCTTCTTGTATCAACGGTCATATTATCTCCTGATTGATCATTTACAGACAAGTCAAGACCGATTGAAGATTTCTTCAAAGAGACAGTTGACATGTATAAAGCAAGAGGAGTTCCAACAACAGTATTGTCATCTTTGCTTCGCGTACCTACAGTAAATTTAAATACTCTTTGCTCGCCATCTTGTCCAACAACTGTACCGGAAATTCTTATATTTCTTTTTTCTCCAGGAGCCAAGTCTCCAATAGCAAAAACACTGCCATCGGAACTGATTGATTTTGGATTGGAAGAAGACAGATTAAAACCAAAAGGATAATCTGCTTTTAATATTAGATTTTTAACAATATTAGCTGAGTTTGAATTTATATCTATTGAAAAATCAGTCAATTGATTTGTATTTATTTCAGTCGGTCCGCTTACATTTATATTTACAGGAGAAGAAGAAATCAGAACATTAAAATCTTTTTCTTTGCTGAAAATAGCATTTGAACCGGAAACTCTGTATTCAACAGTTATTTTAATAATTTTTTGCGAATTTTCTTCTCCATAGAGGACTGATTTAACCAAACGCTCCTGGCTTTTACCTATATTTATATCGCCCAAAACTTCGCTGTATCTTGGCATATCTACGGATTGGTCAGCAACGCTTTTTGTTCCAGCTGGATATTCTATGCGCAAATCTACAACTTTTAAATCTATATTATTGTTATTTTTTACTTGTATATCCAAAGGCAGCACTTCTCCGCCAGCAATAGATACAGGACCGCTTACCAATATGTCTATATTATTTCCTGAGACGACGTTATTTCCAAGAAAAAACTTGGAAAAAGTAAAACCGAGAGCCAAAACAAAAAATATAAAAGCTCCCAAAAGAATTTTTGTATAAGGAAGCTGAAAACTGCTTTCTGCTCGTTCCTCTTTTATGTTCCAAGCGGCCGGAGTTTTAGAATTTTCTTCTTCCTGCAAAGAATGTCTTCTTTTCAAAAAAATTCCATCAGTATTTTTAGAATATAAAGATTCTTTTATTTTATCTATATTATTTTCTTTTTCTTCGTTTGGACTATACATAAATGTAACCGATATTATACCACATTATTTTTATGACAAAAACACGCTTTTTTATAAGTGAGTTTCATTTAAAGCATTATTTATATCTAAAATTGCCATTTTTTTCTTGTCGTCAAAAAAATCCAATGTCTTCACCGATAATTCATAATCTTTTACAAAATCGGACAAATCAAACGACTTTTTAAAATAACCGAGGTGGTATAAAATCCTCAATACTGTGATTGTCTCTAGATTTTTTATATTTTC